>ENA-OQAJ01000101-OQAJ01000101.1-human-gut-metagenome-genome-assembly--contig:-NODE-101-length-24829-cov-4.944863_pt1 | contig 24829 bp, 35 predicted proteins | sample MGYA00242736_ERZ504529 | MGnify/ENA primary metagenome ERZ504529 (study PRJEB26092, sample SAMD00036275) | human gut metagenome | host: Homo sapiens | study: EMG produced TPA metagenomics assembly of...
CTGCTGACGAGTATCTTCAATGTATTCCATCCACTCTAATAATTCCTGCATAAATAACACCCCTTTTTCTTTTATTTTACTAGAAAAGGGGTGTGTTCACAATTTATTTACTCATGCGTTTGTCGTGCTCCCGTGTTTATGAAAGTTGTGTTTTTCTTGGCAATATGTTACAATTACTCCATATAAATTTATAACTTTTCTAGACAGAAAGTAAAAGGGGAACGTCATGAAGTGTATTAAAACAACGGACGCGGTAGGACATGTACTGTGCCATGATATTACCAGAATTGTGAAGGATGTGGTAAAAGATACAGCCTTTCGTAAAGGACATATTGTACAGGAAGAAGATATTCCGGTTTTGCTATCTCTGGGAAAAGACCATCTTTATGTGTGGGAGAAGGATGAAAATACTTTGCATGAAAATGAAGCAGCGCAGATTCTGTGTGATGTGTGCATCAATGAGAATATGCATCCAACGGATGTAAAAGAAGGAAAAATTGAGTTGATTGCAGATTGTGACGGAGTATTTCAGGTGGATGTGCCGAGGCTGGATGCTATTAATGAGATCGATGAGATTATGATTGCCACCCGTCATACAAATTTCCCGGTAAAAAAAGGTGACCGTCTTTTAGGAACCCGTGTGATTCCGCTGGTGATTGCAAAAGAAAAAATGGATTTGGTGAAGAAAACAGCAGGAGAAAAACCGCTGGTATCGCTGGCACCTTATAAGAAACGGAAGGTAGGAATTGTAACCACCGGAAATGAAGTATTTTATGGAAGAATTAAGGATACTTTCACACCGGTAATCATCGAAAAAATGAAATCTTACGGTGCTGAAATTCACGGACATATTCTGTGCAATGATGATATGGAAAAAATCACTGCCGCTATTATGAAATTAAAAGAAGAAGGGGCAGATCTGATTGTCTGTACCGGTGGTATGAGCGTGGATCCAGATGATAAGACACCGGGCGCGATCAAAAATACAGGAGCGAGAATCGTATCTTATGGTGCTCCGGTACTTCCGGGAGCGATGTTCCTGTTATCCTATCTGGAAGATGGCACACCGGTAATGGGACTGCGGGATGTGTGATGTATGCAAAAGCCACCGTATTTGATCTTGTTCTGCCACGTATTATCGCAGGTATAGAAGTGACAAAAAAAAGATCTGGCACATATGGGAAATGGCGGATTCTGTCTTGGTTGCAAAGAATGTCATTATCCGAACTGCAGCTTTGGAAAGGGCGTATAAGAGCAGGACAGGAGGAATAAGCATGGAAAAGCTTACGGTAGAGTAGGCACTGGAAGCACTGCTGGAACATACAAAAGTAATAGAGGAAACGGAAACTGTACCACTTTTGCAGGCATGTGGAAGAGTGTTGGCAAAGGATATGATTGCAGGATTTGATAACCCGCCGTTTGACAGATCACCTGTGGATGGTTATGCCTGCAAAGCGGAGGATATAATGGATGCATCAGAAAGTCATCCGGTACAGTTGACGGTATTGGAAGAGATTGATGCGGGGCAGTATTCCAGAGTCACAGTGGAAAAGGGGCAGGCGGTTCGGATTATGACAGGCGCAGCTATTCCGAAAGGCTGTGACTGCTGTGTCCGTCAGGAGGATACAGATTATGGAGAAGAGACTGTCAGAATCTTCCGTCCGACCGGACAGTGGCAGAATTACTGTTATCAGGGAGAGAATTTTAAAAATGGAACGGTTCTTTTGAAAAAGGGTGACAAAATCGGATTTATTGAAGCAGGTATACTGGCCAGTATGGGAGTCATAAAAAGTGAAGGTTTATCGTCGGGTAAGAGCAGCTGTTCTGACTACCGGAGATGAAGTAATGGCACCCGGAAAAAGATTGATTCCGGGGAAGATTTATGATTGTAATCAGGGACTTCTGGCGGCTCGCATGAAAGAATTTGGTGCAGAACTGGTGGAAGTGGCAGCCATAGAGGATCGCCCGCAGGCTATGACAGCAGCAGGCGAAGTCATGGCTCTGGACTGGGGAATTACATTGCAGTGTGATACCACAGGAAAAGAAGACGCCAGCAGTGTAGGAGTGCGAAGTCACTTTATACATCCGGTACTACCGGAAGCAGATGGCACAACGAAAAAACGTATTTCCATGTAAAGTGGAAAGAGTGATTGAGGACGTGTTTTCGTATATCTTGATCGTATCTACGAAAGAAGAAGCCAGGATTCGCGTAGATGTGACGAAAGAACAATGGCAGCAGTACCAAAAGCATATTTCTGGAAATAAGATATGGATTGGGATAGATGAAAAAGATGTGATGTTATTAAAATAAATGAAAGAATCACCGTATCAAGGTTGAGGTAATCTATGATACGGTGATTCTTTCGTGAAAAATGCGAAAAAGCTTTCAATATCCAGTTCCGGTGGTTTAATATGCGGTTATCAATCACTGTATGAAAGAAACATTATTTCGTAAATACTTTCATTCGATCCCTTCTGGCTGCACAGATCAGGGTCAGGTGATATTTTTTGCAAGATCAATTGCTTCAGAAGTAGGAGAAGCCTTGCTGGAGAGAATTGGAATCCCTGCAGGGATGACCTTTAAAGTCATATCAGTAGGTATTCTGCCGCTGGAATATACCATACATTGATGCAGGTCAATATTGTGCCGCAGAGCGTAGCCGATCACTTTATCCAAAGCATTGTGCCGTCCGATATCTTCGCAGGAAACAGAATGTGATCTTTTTGAGCGAGAATGCAGCTATGTGTGGCAAAGGTAATGCCATGGAGAGGAGAACCATCCGCAAAGGCATCCGCCATATGAAAGATCCATTCTGGTTTCCAGAAATCGGTGTAAGTGACTGCGGCTCTTTGGATGTAACAAAGTAATCATTTAAAATATGATTGCCGGTACAGCAGGTAGGAGTTACTTCTACAAAGGCATCCGATGAGGATTGTGTGCTGCGTGCCGAATTTTTTTAAATAGACTTTGTCACAGTTTTTCCATATTCACAGATATAGATATGATCTACATCTTCGGAAGACGTGATGATTTGTTCTGTCAGTAATCTTCCAAGAACCAGTTCAGTCAGATGCTGGGGCAGGCAAACAAGTTTCATAGTCAGATGATCATTTATATAGACATCCATCATATGTTCGTTAATATACATAATTTCTCCAATTGAAAAAACAATTCTTTTATCATGTTTACTATGTGTTATACTAGATCTAGTATAATGGACATCTCTTTATTTCGAAAGAGTGAATTGAGGGATGAAGGAGGAAATAAAATGGGAAAGATTATGGCGGTAAATATCAGTGAGAAGAAAGGTACACAGAAAAAGAATGTACATAGTGCCAGACTGATGGAAGAATTTGGAATCGAGAAGGACGCCCATGCCGGCAAGTGGCATCGCCAGGTGAGTCTTCTTTCTTATGAAAAAATAGAAGAATTCAAGGCAAAGGGAGCACCGATCGAAGACGGAGCATTTGGAGAAAACCTGATTGTAAGTGGATACGATCTGAAGGCATTGCCGGTTGGCACCAGACTTCGCAGCGGAGAGGTATTATTAGAAGTGACACAGATCGGGAAAAATGTCATAGTGGATGTGAGATTTATAAAATTATGGGTGACTGTATTATGCCAAGAGAAGGTATCTTTACCAGAGTACTTCATGGTGGCGTATTGACAGAAGGCGATGAAATTGTGATAGAGAAGGCAGCAGGTGAGGCAGATGGAGAATAAGCTGAATCATTTTGATCAGAAGGGTAACGCTGTTATGGTGGATGTGTCCGGAAAGATACCGACATCCAGAACAGCAGTAGCAAAAGGCAAGATTCGTGTCTGTCAGGCTGTGATGGATGCAGTGAAACAGGGAACTGTGAAAAAAGGAGATGTACTTGGAGTAGCAAGAGTGGCTGGCATTATGGCGGTAAAACAGACATCTCATCTGATTCCGATGTGTCATCCGCTGATGATTCAGAAGTGTTCGGTAGATTTTGAACTGGATGAAGAAAATCTTGAAATTACGGCAATCTGTACAGCCAAAACGGAAGGTCAGACCGGTGTGGAGATGGAGGCGCTTACTGGTGTGAATGTGGCACTTTTGACAATTTATGACATGTGTAAGGCAATTGACAAGTCCATGGAGCTGACGGACATTCATCTGGTAGAAAAAAGCGGAGGAAAAAGCGGGTTATATCGAAACCCGAAAGAATAGTATGAAGGATAGATTTGGAAGAGAGATTGACTATCTGCGGATATCCATTACAGATCGATGTAATCTCAGGTGCGTCTATTGTATGCCGGAAAATGGAGTTGTGCAGATCTCGCATGAAGAAATTCTGACTTATGATGAGATTACCAGAATCAGCAGATGTATGACTGGTTTAGGTATACGTAAGATCAAACTGACCGGAGGAGAACCGTTAATTAGAAAGAATTGTGCCACACTGGTTCGAATGTTAAAAGAACTTCCTGGCATCGAAAAAGTGACATTAACGACCAATGGTGTATTGCTCGAAGAACAGATAGCAGATCTAGCAGAAGCGGGGCTTGATGATATAAATATCAGTCTGGATACTTTAAATGCAGCAGAGTTTGCAAAGGTAACCAGGAGAGAAAGTCTGGATCGGGTGCTGTATGGAATCCAGGCGGCATTACAGTATCCGCAGATTGGATTGAAGATTAATTGTGTGCCGGTAGTGGAAGAGCAGGAAAATCTGGTATCGATAGCGAGACTTGCAAAGCAATATCCGATTCATGTTCGTTTCATTGAAATGATGCCGATTGGATATGGAAAGGATTTTCAGTTTCGGGGAGAAAGTGAAATATGCGAAATATTAGAGAAAGCATATGGAAGAATGACTCCAATAAAAGAACGATATGGGAATGGACCGTGTCATTATTATAAAATAGAAGAATTTCAGGGTAAAATAGGATTTATCAGTGCGATGACGCATAAGTTTTGCGACCAGTGTAATCGTGTGCGTATGACAGCAGAAGGATTTTTAAAAGCCTGTCTGCAATATCAGACTGGAACGGATTTGAAGAAATTGATGCGTTCAGGATGCACAGCTGATGAACTGACAGAGGCAATACAGAAAGTAATATGGGAAAAACCGGTCAGTCATCATTTTACATCGGAAGAGATTGAGACAGATGAATGTAAATTAATGTCCCAGATAGGAGGATAAGGAATTATGAAAGCTGCGATTATCACATCCAGTGATTCTGGATATGCAGGAGAGAGAGAAGATAAAAAGTGGCTCGGTAATCCAGGAAATTTTGGAAGCGAACGATTACGAAGTGGTGCATACCATTCTTTTGCCGGATGACAGAAAGATGCTGGCAGATGAGATGGCTCGTATAGCAGATGAGGGAATAGCAGAGCTGATTGTAACTACGGGTGGAACCGGATTTTCGCCGAGAGACTGTATGCCGGAGGCAACAAAGGATATTATAGAACGTGAAGTGCCGGGGATTCCGGAAGCAATGAGAGCATATAGTATGACGATTACACCAAGAGCTATGCTCAGTCGTGCAGCAGCAGGTATTCGAAAAGGAACACTGATCGTGAATCTGCCGGGAAGCCCGAAAGCAGTCAGAGAAAGTCTGGAATATATTATTCCAGCGCTGAAACATGGATTACAGATCCTGACCGGGGAGGCAACGAACTGTGCCAGAAAATAATCGGAAAATGCAGACTGATATATCTGAATTAGAAAACGGTCAGTTGGCAGAACAGCAATTGCCATCAGATTTTACGCTGGTAGTCCTGGCAGGTAGTGCCAGCAGCCATATGGGAAGGGAGAAGTCAGATCTGCTTTTAGATGGACAGACATTTTTGGAGATACAGATCGGAAAAGGATGTCAGTTGGGAGCAAAACAGATCTTAATTTCTGGATATCGTGGAACACAGTGAGGGGAAGAGATTGTGCCGGATCGAATTTCCGGTCAGGGTCCACTTGGCGGTCTGGAGAGCTGTTTTCGAAGGGCAAAGACAGAAAAATGCCTGGTGCTGGGGGTAGATACGCCGCTGGTACCTGTGGAAGAACTTCAAAATCTGTTGAAGTTCGCAATGGAAAAAGCCGACCAACCGGTGACTATGCTGTGTCATAATGGAAAAGAAGAATCGCTGATAGCGGTATATGATGCCAGACTTTATAAAGAGATCACAGATTTTCTGGCATCAGATGCATCCGACTATCTCAATGGAGCAATCATTCCGGTGGATGGAGGGTATCTCGTAAAATAGCATAATACAGAAGGCGTATAGGATTATGAAAGGCTTTCGATTAGGTTTTAAATGATTTTTCGGATAATAGCACTTCCATGCAGATCGCATACAGGATCTGCAAACAGGTGGTGTTTCAGGCAGAATTCGTCTACAGCTTTGTTACATCCGGAAAACTGGGTACTGTATACGTCATGGATCAGGAGAACTCCGCCGATAGACAGACGTTCATAAAACAGAGGTAATGCAGCAGCAGTTGGAGCATAGAGATCTGCATCTAATGATACGAAACAGAAAGTTTCATCGGTAATATCGGAAAAAGTATCCGGAAACCATCCTTTATGGATGATCACATGTGATGGATCAGGCATGATGCGAAGAACAGAGTCTACATCTGTAGAAGAAAAGTCACCTGTTTTAGCGCGAGACAGATGCCTGGAGGTTTCTACGGCAATATCTTTTTCTGAAAAGCCTTCAAAAGTATCAAAAAGATGTATTTTTCGATCTGGAAAGGCTGTACTGATCAGGCAAGAAAAATCACCCTGGAAAACACCAAGTTCTGCCACATCTCCAGGGATATTTTGTTGATGCATCTGTTCGGCTAAAAGGCGCATAACCGCAACCCGTGCATCGAACATGCGAAGTGCAGAAGGATCACAAAATGAACCGTGATAGCCCAAGTGCTCCATCTGCTGCATCATAGAACCACGCCGCTCTTCATCCAATACACCAAGAATAATCAGATCAGGAAGAAGAGCAGCGGCCTTTGATGGAGAACAGATTGGGATATTACCAATAAATTGTCCATGTTTGCGCGGATCATTATCGGCAAAGCACATGATCTGATAGGAATTTCCAAGAAGTCGGGCAGTCATCTGCCCAATCTGTCCGGCACCGAATATAATAGTTTTGTAGACATGTTTTGTCATCATTTCATAGCAGCCTTTCTTTCAGCTCGAACCTGAATCATTTGTCCTGTGATAGATATTGCGATTTCAGCAGGTGTTTCTGCTTTAATATTAAGTCCCACAGGCGTGATAATACGGTCTAATTCTCGCTCATCGATTCCATACTCTTCTACGAGACGATGAAATACACCAGCTCTTTTGGCGAGACTTCCAATGACGCCGATATAGCATGCAGGTGTGGCAAGAAGTTGTGCCTGCACAATCGTATCATAGGCATGACCTCGTGTCATGACACAGCAATAATCAGCATCTGTGATAGAAATGCTCTGATCCAGATGATCAAAATCGCAAAGGATTGTCTCTGCTGCATCCGGGAAAAGAGCAGGATCTGTAAATTCCGGACGGTCATCCAGAACGATGCAGTGAAAGTCAACACTTGCAAGTATTGGTACCAGCTTTTGTGAAACATGCCCGCCTCCAAATACATAGACAGTTCCGGATGTACCGATTTGTTCTGTAAACAGGTCACAGGTTTCATTGCGATGACGGCATGGTCTTGCAGATAAGGAAGATAAGATGGAAGAAGGAACATCAGCATTTCCAGTCAATCCATAGGATGCACTGTAAAGACTCATACCGGATGTAGCATGAAGATCACAGATCAGCCAGAAATCTTTTCGTTCTTTATATAATGTTTCAGCAGTTACTGCAAGTTCCATAATAATAGGGTCATTATGGTCCAGATACTGGAAAAATACGGTAACATCACCACCACAAATCATACCGATATTCTCAACATCTTTGCGATTCAACCGGAATTCATGTTCACAGGATTCTTTCTTTTCAAGAATATCAAGCGCCATAAGCTCTGCACGATGTTCGACAGAACCTCCGCCTATGGTTCCGGCAACTCGGCCTTTTTTTTCCAACCAACATACGGGAACCGGCACCTCTTGGCGTTGATCCTGAGGAAGCAACGATGGATGCAAGCACAAGGTCGTTTCCTTTTTGAAATTCTTGTTGTATGATCTGAAATAAAGTTCTCATATATAAAACACCTCCTGTAATTTTCTATAAGTCATATCGTCATGTGACAGATGGTCTGTATCATATTTTGCAGATCAAGAGCCTGTTTAAGCTGTCGTTCATGAGATTTCAAAGCTTCGGGACTGTTACACTTACACAGACTGTCCGCAAATCGTTTTTTCGATGGTTACACGTTCGGTTTCCTGAATCAGTTTATCTGATAAAAAAGACGATAGCCGCTTCATTCAGAATTGTCTTCTGTAAACCATGATGTTGTGAAATAATCTGACTGATTTCAGTATAGCCTAATTGTAAGAAAAGATCACCACCTGTTTTGGTGTGATGTTTTTGAAGTCTGGCAATATCGTGAAGGAGTGCTCCGGAGCGAATCAGTTTTTTTATTAAAAAAGTAACCATGAGATTCCAGCAGATCGCAGAAATGGCAAGCCAATTCAGTCACTGCATCACTGTGCGCCTGTACATGATGAGGAAGAGACACCGAATCGCGAAGCATCCGGCATAGTTCGTCATGCAAGTCAGGATGAGGCAGCAGGTAAGTCAAATCAGATAAGATAACATGATCGTTATCGTCTGTGTTCAGATGATAATAGGAACCACATGGAAGACGAAAATACTGTCTGGCATGCTGTTTTGAATCAAGCAAATACAGATAAGAAGAAATTACATCTGTATGAGCAACAATCGCAATATCACCCTCAGAAGAACGAAGAATCTCATAAATTGCCTGCGAAAAAACGCATGCCAGATGCGAAAGGAGTTTCTGCTCCTGGAATCGGGTAATCAGGATTCATTCCACGTGCTTCATATATGTCCGGCCATCTTTTGCGTATCTCATCAAATGAAAGACCATCCCATTCTCCCAGATTTCGTTCTGTTAAATCTGAGATAGTGATATGTGGAAGATCAGGTGTGATATGTGCAGCCGTTTCCATAGCTCTTGACAAAGGACTGCAGTAAACAGCAGTTATTTTATCATCCAGTTCTCCGTGAAGAAGGACTGACTGCAGATGTCCAAGCATAGATAAAGAAAAATCAGTCTGACCGATACAGTAAGAATGTTCATCTGGATATTGTGGTTTTCCGTGTCGGATAAGATAAAGATTACGCATTGAAAAATCCTCTGAAACACTTTTCAAATATTGCTTCGGAACAGGTACGTGTTTCCTCTGAAAAACGGGCATATCGCTTCAAAAATTCTTCTCCGTATGGTGTCAGCTCACTGTGACTGCCCTTTACACCGCCCTGACTTCGAATAATCAGCGGTTCATGAAGCTGAGATTCTAATGTATGGATCAGATTCCAGCTGGTGGAGTAGGAAATGTGCATGCGTTCGCAGGCATCACGAACAGATCCTGTTTCATGAATCAGTGTAAGCAGCGAATAAAGCTGTTCATCAAAGAAGACCTTTTCCCGTGCCAGCTGAATCTGAATCTCTGAACGGATCAGACTTTGATTGTGTGCACGAAGAAGTTCTACATAATCCTCTGGTGTATCCGCATCATGAATGATTCCAGGATCTTCTACATTTAAACAATACATGGGAGTTCCACAATGTTCTACAGCACCCTTCAGACCAGTGTTTCCATCATTGCTTAAAATGGACTCAATTAATGAGGAACGAATCAGGATCGGATGACCTGGAGTTCCGTTACAGACCGGAGTGACAAGAGGCTGTCCAAGAGAAAGCATTTGTGTAACGGTATGTGCTGTGAATAGTGGAACATCTACAGGTGTAAAGAGTACCGTATCCACTTTGTCTTTTAAATATTCCAGTCCAATCCTGACAGAATCAAACATATGAGTAGTTTCATAGTCCTCATTTCGAAGAAAAATAACATGATTGGAAGCAAGGTGGCGTTCCAGAGCATCCGCATTGTATCCGGTTACCACCACTATTTTAGAGATTCCGGCCTGCCGGAAGTTATTAATCACACGCTGCGCGATGGAAATGGATCCAAGCTGAAGCATGGGCTTGAAGTCTCCCATTCGTGACGATTTCCCTGCAGCTACGATGAGAGCACCTGTCTGCATCATAGATACCTCCTAAAAACAACATTGTACAAATTTGACATTATTATAGCATAAAAAATGAGGATAAATAGTAAAATTTTTTAAATAAAGTAATAAAAAACAATATAAAAAAAGAGCGAAAATAGCCAACTAATAATTATTTACAATTTGTAAAACTGTACAAAATTATGATAACATGAAATTATACAAAATAATGTAAACAGGAGAACGTTTCCATGGATAAGATTTTTGAAATTACCGCAAAAGAAGTTACGATACAGGTAAAAGATGAGCGCACAGGAGAGCAATACAGTCGGACACTTCCGATTGATTATTATGAGAATGCGAATGTTTAAAACTCAGCGGTGAGAATCTGGACGGAAGCAGCTCTTCCATTGTTTTCTATTCTGTCAGAGGAATGGAAAGACTTAAAGATCTGACGGGTAAGGGAGTCGATCATGATCCATGCGGAACACATAAGTCAGAAGATTTGTAACATCGGAACGTGTATTTTTTAAAGGAGGAATGAAACATGATTAAAAAGACATTGAAGATCAATGGTGTGGAGCGAATCCTTATTCTTGATAAGGATGAGACACTGGCTCAGGTACTTCGTGAGCATCTTCTTCTTACAGGATGTAAGATCGGTTGTGGAGAAGGTCATTGCGGAGCATGTAATGTTATTATGAACGGAAAAGTTACAAGATCCTGTATTTACAAGATGAGCCGTGTTCCGGACAATGCAGAGATCACAACAATCGAGGGTGTGGGAACAATTTCTGATATGCATCCGATACAGGTTGCATGGATGGCATATGGATGTGCACAGTGTGGTTTCTGTTCACCAGGTTTTATTATTTCAGCAAAGGTTCTTCTCGATAATAATCCGAGCCCTACCCGTGAAGAAGTGAGGGACTGGTTTAACAAGCAGCGTAATCTCTGTCGTTGTACAGGTTACAAGCCGCTTATCGATGCGACCATGGCGGCAGCAGCAGTTATGCGTGGCGAGATGACTAAAGAAGACCTCGTATTCAAGCAGACAGGTGATTCTATCGTCGGTACAAACTATATCCGTCCATCAGCAGCACAGAAGGTAACAGGTACCTGGGATTTCGGTGCAGATGATGCATTAAAGATGCCGGAGGGAACTCTTCGTCTTGCACTTACACAGGCCAAGGTTTCTCACGCAAATATTCTCAGTATCGATACAACAGAAGCAGAGAGTATGCCGGGAGTTGTTCGTGTTATTACAGCGAAGGACATTAAGGCAGCAGGCGGAACCAACAAGATCAATGGTCTTGTAATGCTTCCGAAACACAATAAGACAGACGGATTTGAGCGTCCTGTACTCTGCGACGAAAAGATCTTTCAGTTTGGTGATGCGATTGCGATCGTAGCTGCCGACACAGAAGAGCATGCACGTGCAGCAGCAGATGCAGTTAAGGTGGAGATCGAAGAACTTCCTGCATATATGAACGCAATGGATGCAATCGCACCGGATGCAGCAGAGATCCATCCTGGTACTCCAAACGCATTTTTTTGAGACAAACTGTATCAAGGGACCGGACTTTGACTGGGACAGCATTCCGGATTCACAGCAGGTTGAGATCGAGTCCTACTGTTCACGCCAGCCTCATCTTCACCTTGAGCCGGACTGTGGTTATGGATATATTGATGAAGACGGTATGATAACAGTGCATTCCAAATCTATCGGTATACATCTTCATATGCCTATGATCGCAGATGGTATCGGTGTACCAATGGAAAACTTAAGACTTGTTCAGAACCATGCAGGCGGAACATTTGGTTACAAGTTCTCACCGACAAATGAGGCTCTGATTGGTGCAGCTGTTAAGATTCTGGAACGTCCGGTATCGCTGGTATTTAATCAGTTCCAGAACATTACTTATACAGGAAAGAGATCTCCTGCATTTATGAATATTAAGCTTGCAGCAGATGAAAATGGTAAACTCTTAGCACTTTGGGGTAACAACTATGTAGATCACGGTCCATATTCAGAATTTGGCGATCTGCTTACCATGAGACTTTCTCAGTTTACAGGCGCAGGTTATGGAATTAATTCTATTCGTAATAAATCAACAACCGTATTTACAAACCATGCATGGGGCTCCGGCATTCCGTGCTTATGGTTCACCACAGTCTTATATGGGATCTGAGATTGCAATTGACGTGCTGGCAGCTAAGATGGGAATCGATCCGTTTGATATCCGTGAAATGAACTGCTATAAAGAATCAGAGGGCACTACCATCCCGACAGGTTATCCACCGGAGGTATATTGTGAGGAAGATTTGTTTAAGAAAGCACGTCCATTGTATGAAGCGGCGAAAAAAACGTGTTGCCGAAAAGAATGCAGCTTCTGACGGAAAGATGAAATATGGTATCGGTGTATCTCTTGGAGTATACGGTTGTGGTCTTGATGGTGTTGATACATCAAATGCATTTGCAGAATTAAATCCGGATGGAACCGTTACGATGTATGCTGCATGGGAAGATCATGGACAGGGGGCTGATATGGGTGTTCTTGTATCATCTCATGAAACACTGCGTCAGGCAGGAATCAGACCGGAACAGATTAAACTGGTTATGAATGATACGAAGACATGTCCGAATGCAGGACCTGCAGGAGGATCACGCTCACAGGTTATGTCAGGTAATGCATGTCGTCTGGCTGCAGAAAAATCTTGTAGCAGCAATGAAGAAAGAAGACGGAACATTCCGTACTTATGATGAGATGGTAGCAGAAGGGCTTGCAACAAAATATGAAGGTAACTGGGTAACTACATTCTGTGCAGATCATCCGATCGATCAGGATACCGCACAGGGCGATCCATTTGCAACTTATATGTATACTATCTTCCTGCCGGAAGTTGCTGTTAATACAGAAACAGGTAAAGTTACCGTTGAGAAATTTACTTGCGTAGCTGACGTAGGTACGATCATGAACAGACTTCTTGTAGAAGGTAATTTCTATGGTGGTCTTGTACAGGGTATCGGTCTTGCTCTTTCGGAAGATTTTGAAGATTTGAACCATGACACCACTTTGAAGAATTGTGGTATTCCATATCCAAAGGATGCTCCGGATGATATTGAACTTCACTTCAATGAAACATATCGTCCAAGTGGTCCTTACGGTGCGGCTGGTTGTGGTGAGGCTCCACTGGATGCTCCACATCCTGCAATCCTGAATGCAATCTTTAATGCGACAGGTGCACGTATTACACGTATCCCTGCCCGTCCGGAAAGGGTTCTTGCAGCATTAAAAGAACTTGAGAAATAAGCTTAATTCATAATGTGGTTGGAGTAAAAGCTGCCAACTGTGATATAATCAGGGGAGACGGGAAACTGCCTCCCCTTTACAGACGAAAGGAGTATCAGGTTATGACATACATACAGGAGAGGGGTTCTACTCACGTTTATCATGTAAATCGAATGTCAAAAGAAGAGATGGATCATATGATCAGTCTCTGCGTCCATGAACAGCCGGCCTACTGTGTTGCAGCCTGTCCTTTCAAAATGGATACAAAAGAGATGCTGTATTATGCTGCAAAAGGAAATTTTAAGAAAGCGTTGGCAATTTATGAGAAAATTACACCATTTCCAATGATTCTCTGTGATGGATGTACGGCACCTTGCGAAGATAATTGCAAGCTTTGTGAACTTGGTGATGGTGTCTCCATACGAGAAGTAGAACGTGCGATTGTCCGGTATGGAGAACCGGGAAGACGAAGCAGTGTATTTCGCATGAGAAAGAAGAAAAGGGCAGCAATCTTTGGTTCTGGATTATTTCCACTGTTTCTTGCAGGGGAACTGGAAAAGAAAATGTATCCTACGACAATTTATTGTAAGGAAGAAGATTATGAAAGCTATATTGCAGCGGCAGCCGGACATCTTTTGGAATCAGACCGCAGCAATGAAGCGAAACGTCTGAAATCTATGGATCTTTCTTTTGAATTTGGATGCAGTTTGAATCTTTCGTTTATCAGAGAAAAAATGGAACTGGCAGATGTGGTATGCGCATCAGAAGAAGTGGCAAAAATGTTAGCTCCGGAAGAAGCAGCAGATGTCGAGATTATGTTAAGAGAACAGGCAAAGATTGTCAGCGGACCTGCGGAATCTGTGATGGATGCGGCTTTTGCCGCAAAGCGGGCAGCTTTGACAGTGGATCTTCTGGTACAGAATTTATCGCCGCACAGCAACAGAGGCAGTGAAGGAGCAGTGACTACCAAGCTTTATACGAACATGGAAGGAATCCATGGATCGAATAAGATTTTCTGTGGTCAGGATGGGTATTCAAAAGAAGAAGCTGTAGAAGAAGCAAAACGATGTATTCAGTGTCATTGTGACGAATGCATGAAAGGCTGTGTGTATTTAAGTGAATGTCAAAAACATCCGGGTTTATTAGCCCGTGAGATCTATAATAATACGCAGATTATCATGGGAGATCATCCGATGAACAAACCGATGAATGCCTGTGCCCTCTGTGGACAGTGTACGGTGATCTGTCCGAATGGATTTGATATGAGTCAGGTGTGTAAGTCAGCAAGAGAAAATATGGTATCCACAGATAAGATGCCGCTGGCGCCACATGAATTTGCACTGATGGACATGTTATTTTCAAATTCAGAGGCTTTTTTGAGCAGACTCCAGCCGGGATATGAAACTTGCAGATATGTATTTTTCCCAGGCTGTCAGGCAGGTGCGATAGCGCCGGATGTGGTTATGCAGGCATACGAAGATTTAAGTAATCGGGTAGATGGAGGTGTTGCTCTGATGCTAGGATGCTGTGGTGCAATCAGCGAATGGGCAGGCCGCTATGAAATGACAGAAAAAGTAAATGAGCAGCTGAAACAGGAACTAGCCAAACTTGGTGATCCGATCATCATAGCAGGTTGTCCAACCTGTATGAAGCAGCTAAAAGAAAGTATTGGAGCGCATGTTATAGGAATCTGGGAAATTTTGAAAGAAATCGGACTTCCACAGCAGGCAAAAGGACTGGAGATACCGGTTGCCATACATGATGCCTGTGGTGCCAGAGGGGATGCACAGACACAAGATATGATACGACAACTTTTGTCGGATATGGGATGTACCGTTGAAGATACAGAATATTCCAGAGATTTGTCTCCATGTTGTGGATATGGAGGTCTGACGGCATATGCCAATAAAGATATGGCAGCGAAAATGACAGAAAAGTGTCTGGAACGTTCCGATGCACCATATATTACATACTGCATGGCATGCAGAGACCGATTTGCCAGAGAGGGAAGAGAATCCCGACATATACTTGAACTTCTGTATGGGGCAAATGCCAGCAATATGCCTGATATCAGTGAGAAACGCTACAACAGGCTCATATTGAAACAAACACTTTTTAAAAAAACATCTGGAATGAGGAACCGATCATGGAGAAAAAAAGACTATACTGTTGCCTATACAGAAGAGGCAATCCATATGATGGATGAGCGCATGATACTGAAAAAGTGATGTGGAACGTGTGTTATCAGATTACAGAGAAAATCAGGAAGCAATCCTGGATGAAGAAACAAAAAGAACTGGTGACAAGAAGCAGACTGGGAAATGTCACATTCTGGGTGCGGTTTGTGGAAACAGAAGACGGATATCTGGTACACAGAGCATACAGTCATCGAATGAATATTATGAAAAGGGTGGGACAGTAATGGCAGTAGAAAGAACATATTATACGATTGATCCGGAAGGAAAGCTGACCTGCATGAAATGTAAGGTTCCTCTTGTAAAAGGAAAAGCAAAATTTATGTATCTGGAAAATGGGTTTCCTGTGGAAATGCCTGTCTGTCCAAAGTGTGGGTTTGTGTATGTTCCGGAAGAACTCGCACTTGGAAAAGTGCTCGCGGTGGAGCGTGCACTGGAGGATAAATAGATGAACAGGCATCCGGGAGGGGAAGCGCAGACGCTTCATCTTCTGGAGAACATAGAATGGAAAAAAGAAATGAAAGCACTGGATCTTGGAGCAGGAGAAGGAGACACGGTTCGAATCCTGAAATCATTTGGGCTGGAAGCACATGGCGTGGATCTTTTCCCACGGGGCAGTGATGTGGAAATTGGCGATTTTCTGCATTTGCAGTATTCATCAGACAGTATAGATCTTTGCATCAGCCAGTGTGCATTTTTTGTTAGCAGAGATCAGAAAAATGCACTATCTGAATGTTGGCGTGTTTTGAAAAAGGGAGGTTTTCTATTATTGTCAGATCTGGATACTGGAAATCTTTCAGAAATGGCAGAACAGACAGGATTTACCATTCTCCGGCAGGAGGATCAGACGTTACTTTGGCGGGAATATTATCTGGAAGCAATCTGGAATGATTCGTTCTGCTGCGAAGAGTATAAGATTCTGCAGAAAGAATATAAAGGAAAGAGCTGCGCTATACCATGTTGGTTGGCAGAAAGGAGTAGCACATGGATCTTTATGAAAGAATCATAGAACTTAGCAGTATGGGTTATCATTGCTCACAAATGGTTATGATTATGACACTGGAAGCCATAGGTGAGGAAAATCCACAGCTTGTAAAGGCTCTGGGAGGTCTTGGCGGTGGGATCGGTTACTGTGGAGATACCTGTGGCTGCCTGACAGGAGGAGCCTGTGCGATAGGTTTGTTCCTTGGCAATCTGGCTCCGCAGGAGAAAGAAGATATACAGATGAAACCGGCTGTGCAGGAATTATATCAGTGGTTCCATAAGAAGACCGAAGAAGAATTTGGTGCTTTTTATTGTAAGGATATCACTTCTAATTTGGATTGGGGAGTGATTATGGAGCAATGTCCTGCGCTGATTGCAGATACTTATACGAAAGTGATAGAAATACTGACAGAACGGGGAATATTGGAACTATGATTACGCTGGGTAAAACAAAAAGTGTATGCCCGATATGTATGAAAGTACTTACGGCAAAAAAAATGTATTGGTGAAGATGGCATTTATCTGGTGAAAGAATGTGATATCCACGGAAAGTTTCAGACACTGATCTGGGAAGGAACGGCAGCAGAGTATCTTTCCTGGGGAAGAGAAAACCTGTCTGCGGAGACTCCGGTAAATCCCAAAATCAAAGAGAAATCCTGCCCGGATAATTGTGGACTCTGTGAGGAGCACGAACGAAAAAGGCTGTTGTATGATACTGGAAGTGACAAAGCGCTGCAATATGCACTGCCCGGTCTGCTTTGCTTCGGCAGGAGAATGTCTGGAAAACGGTGATCTTTCAATTGATGAAATAGAAAAGCAATATGATTTTCTGATGGATCATGGAGGACCATTCAATATTCAGCTCTCAGGTGGAGAACCAACCATGCGGGAGGATCTTCCGGAGATCATACATATGGGTAGAGAAAAAGGGTTTACATTTTTTCAATTGAATACCAATGGAATCCGTCTTGCGCAGGAAGCAGGATATGCCAGAAAACTAAAAAAAAGCAGGACTGAATACAGTATTTCTTCAGTTTGACGGTGTCACAGATGATGTGTATCAGACATTGCGCGGACGCTCTATGATAGAACTGAAAGAAAAGGCTGTGTTAAACTGTTCGGAAGCGGAACTGGGAATTGCTCTGGTACCTGTCATTGCGCCAGGAGTAAATGACATGCAGGTTGGAGATATTCTGAAGTTTGCGATGGATCATATGCCATTTGTAAGAGGAGTACATTTCCAGCCGATCAGCTATTTTGGCAGATGTTCTCAGCAGCGTCCACAAGCTCCGATTACCATACCAAAGATGTTGAAGCTGATCGAGGAACAGACTGACGGGCTTATGAAAAGCAAGGATTTCGCCGGTGGTGGAGCAGAGAATCCATATTGTTCTTTTCATGCAAGTTATCTGAAAAAAAGGTGAGAGGGAACTGAAAACTCCTGGAAAAGAAATCAGGCAGAGGATGTTGTTGTACTACCAGCGATGATTCCAGACAGTATGTGGAAAATCAGTGGAGCTATAGCACAAAAAAAATTTAGTGATGATGAAATGACACAGACAGATGCACTGGATGAATTCCTGATCCGGGTTCATAATGAAACTTTTGCAGTATCAGGGATGATTTTCAGGATGCATGGAATCTGGATCTTGAACGTCTGAAAAGATGTTATATCTGCGAGGTGGATTCTGATTATGGAATGGTGCCATTTTGTGCATATAATCTGACGAATTCGAAAGGAATATATTTATACAGAAAGTGAAACGATCGAATATAGATGCAATGATCTGTAAGCAGGAAGGCATTACAGAGATTACAAGAGATGAAATACACAGAATACAGCTGGAGAAATTAAATATTGTACTGAAGAGAGAGAAAGAACGAGAGGGTTTTTACCGAGATTTACCGGAAAGACTGGAAAGCCTGATAGATTTGAGAAGCCTTCCTTTTACGACAGAAACAGATCTGGCACGAGATGGAGGCAGGATGCTGCTTTGCTCCCAGGGGGAAGTACAGAAAGTGATATCAGAACAGACAAGCGGAACTACCGGTGCCGGTAAACGTGTATTCTATACAGAGGGAGACTGTGAACACACCATAGAACTTTTTATGGCAGGTCTGGGTGAATTTATTTATCCTGGAAGTATAACGATGGTGGCTATGCCATTTTCAGGTCCTTTTGGATTAGGAGAACTGATCGCGGAGGCAATCAGACGTCTGGGAGCAAAACCTCTTTCAACCGGGACAGGAAGAACTTATGGCGAACTGAACAGGATTCTGGAAGAGGAGCAGCCGGATACGTATGTGGGAATGCCGACGGCATTGCTGTCCATGCTTCGAATGTGCGGAAAAGGCAGTATAAAAAAGAGCACTGGTATCCGGAGATGCCTGTCCGAAAACTGTCATGAAAGCAATCGAAGAAATTCTGCAAACACGACTTTGGCCGCACTATGGTTCCAGAGAGATGGGGCTTGGAGGTGCCATTTGCTGCACGGCGCATGAGGGCATGCATATGCGGGAAAACCATTGTATTACAGAGATTATAGATGAGAACGGAAATGTGCTGCCGGACGGTAAATGGGGAGAACTGGTGATTACAACCATTGGAATGGAAGCACAGCCGTTGATTCGATATCGAACCGGTGACTGGTCAAGGATCATTCCAGGAAGATGCCTCTGTGGAAGTGAAATAAAACGCCTGGACTTTGTAAAGCGGATGGATCCATTGGGAAGTATCAGAGAGATGGATGAATTACTGTTTGAGATTCCGGAACTGGTAGATTATTGTGTGAAAATTGTAGATGGAAAAAAGGAAATTACAGCGCTTTTTACATCGGACAATGGAGAAGAACAAATCAGGAGTGTTTTGGAAGAGAAGGATATTCGTTCATGGAACTGCAAAAAGCAAAGTGGGAAGATGGGGCGCTGTATCCTGGCAAACGAGTTACAAGGCAGTGATTTCGTGGTATCATGGAATCACTGCCTTGCCTGTTATTCAGGATAGTATGGACAATCTTCCTGGATACATTCGCGATTATCTTCGCAGTATTTACACGTTATAGAAGACAACGGAATGTTTACAGAACAAAACTGACTGTAAAAATGAACGGCTTCTTCAATGGCAATTCTGCTGGTACGTTTGCAGCAGCGAGGTCCACCAACATCTGCCAGTCTGGATAAAATAATGGAAACAAGTTTTTGAGGAAACGGCCATGCATCTTTGTGAAGTGGACTGGATCCAGTCATAACGGACATGAAAATACCGGCTCCGGCAGCAGCTCCACAGACACCCCAGTAACCACAGGTACCGCCCGGAACCTGCTTCGCTCTTTTACAGATTTCAGATAGTGCAGCATCGTAATCCATATGTTCTCCATTATTGCGAAACGCTGTCAGAAGAACACATGGAACAATTGCATGATGCTCCGGTCCATGCATATGTACAGATGGAAGATCCATAATTTTTTCCAGAAGAAGCAAAGCATCTTTTTCGGTACTGTCTCTGAGCGCTGCGATTACCGGAGCATATGTGCCATAGCTGTGACAGGCATCACAGATAAAGTGACTATTTTCACAGACCGCATTGGTTAATTGCTCTTTATGGCAGATACTACACGTCTGAATAGAGCTTTCAGCACGATACGTAATAGGAGCACCACAAATCAGACATCCGGAAAAATGTTCCGCTTCACCACAACAACAGGAATTATTCGTATGATCCATTTGATTCACCTCCGGAGAATTTATTTTAATAGTGTTAACGATGTAAAAAGTATAACATAAAATGAAAAAGTAATGATAAAGTATCTTGACAATCATGTTACTTTGGGTATATGGATATTGATCCAATAAAGGGGAGTAACCTGCGCTTAACAAATTGTGTTTGTGATGTTGTCAGTACGGTGGAAGCATCCGGTATCATAAGGAAATGGTGAGACTTTTATTGCATTTTTTGTTATTATGCAATGAAGGTCTTTTTTTTTATATTTTTTTCAAAGAGGTCTTTCATTGCATAAGAAATTCAGGTAGTAAATACTTAGAAACGATGAGGCGGAAGTGATGAAGGAAATTTATCAGCAGACGGTAGAAGAGGTTCTTGAAAGGGTGAATGGCAAGAAATCTGGGCTTACAAGTGAACAGGTGAAAAGATCCAGAGAAAAGTGTGGGTGGAATGAACTTACAGAAGGAAAGAAGAAAGGTATCCTGCAGATTTTCTTTGAAGGAGCTGTCTATTTCCCGACAGCTCCTTTTCTTGTATTCATTCGGCTGATACAAAGCGACAAAGCCGGCACAATATCATAAGTAATATATAAAACTCTGATGTACATGTGATTAAAAAGAATCAATCATATGCATTAGCCGCTCATGAAAAATATCTCTTTCTTCGTAAATTTTTTCTAACTCTTTTCAGTAAACAATGCATAGGCGCTATCAGGAACAGCTGTTAATCCATCACAGGTAAATGGTATACGTCGCCCACCTCTGAAAATGGCTGCTTCCCAGTACTTTTTTCTAAAATATTTAATTATTCCCATGTAGTACCATCTCTTTCCCATATTTGTTATTGACGTTCTGGCAAATAAAATACTTCTGTTCTTACTATATTATCATCAAAATCCATTTCTACATAATAATCTCGGACAAAATATGATCTCCAGTAATCTTGTAGTGAGTAAATTTCCAATGTTTTGAAATCAACAATGCACAATGGAATGTCAGAGTTAACAGAGCATACCTTGGCAAATGAAATAGAAGCTCCACATGAGATTTTAAGAAAATAGGCAAGTCAAATTCCAGTTTGGAGAATTGAAAAAATGGAATTTACCTATTAAGACATATAAACTCTTGACAATAAAGCTCCTATATAGTATGTTTTTAATAAACTACTATATAGGAGCTTTTGTATGGAAATGAATGGAGGATTTCTTGTCACAAAAATAAAACAGCTTGGAGACCGGATTTTTGAGAAGATTCTCAGTGAAAAGAATATTGATGCGTTTAATGGAGCCCAGGGACGTATTCTTTATGTGCTGTGGCAGGAGGATGGTATCTCAATCAGGTCACTCTCGACTAAATGCGGATTAGCGATAACATCTCTTACTACGATGCTGGAAAGAATGGAAAATCAAGGGCTGATAAGCCGTGTTCAGTCTGAAACGGACAAAAGGAAAACACTCCTGTTTCTGACTGAGAAAGCACATGCCTTAAAGGGCGAGTACGATTCTGTATCTGATGAGATGGGCAGTATTTACTACAAAGGTTTTTCAGAGGAAGAAATTACCCGGTTTGAGGAATGCCTCGACCGCATCAGAAAGAATCTTGAGGAGTGGCAGAAGTCATGAGTATTTGTATCAAAGATCAGATTCAGAACATGAATATCGTCATTGGCTGCACAGTGGGGTGTACATATTGCTATGCCCGCAACAACGTGAAACGCTGGCATATGATTGATGACTTCGCTGACCCTGAATTCTTTCCGGGTAAGCTCAAGATGATGGAAAAGAAACGTCCGCAGAACTTTCTTCTTACCGGCATGAGCGATCTCTCCGGATGGAAGCCGGAATGGAGAGACGAGGTATTTGCAAAGATCCGTGAAAATCCACAGCATCAGTTCCTGTTCCTTACCAAGCGACCTGATTTGCTGGATTTTGATACCGATCTGGAAAACGCATGGTTTGGCGTTACGGTGACGAGGAAAGCAGAACTGTGGCGTATCGACGCCCTTCGGAAAAACGTCAGAGCAAAACATTACCATGTTACCTTTGAGCCGTTATTCGACGATCCCGGCACAGTTGACCTTTCCGGAATCAATTGGATCGTTGTGGGCACCATGACCGGAGCTCAGAGCAGGAAGATTCATACGGAGCCGGAATGGGCATGGTCTCTGACGGACCAGGCACATAAGCTCGGCATTCCGGTGTTTATGAAGGAAGACCTTGTCCCTATCATAGGGGATGAAAATATGATTCAGGAAATGCCGGAAGAATTTAATAAAGTGTTAGAGGTACAGAAATCATGGAAGAAGTAATAAATGGAATCCTCATTCGTGAGGTGGAAACAAAGAACATCATGACTAAGTCTAGTCTGCCGGTAGGCGGTTACTCGGTCAATCCCTATGTGGGCTGTACACATGCCTGCAAGTATTGCTATGCTTCTTTTATGAAGCGCTTTACCGGGCACAAGGAGGAATGGGGCACTTTCCTTGATGTGAAGCATTGGCCGGAAATTAAAAATCCGAAGAAATATGCCGGACAGCGGGTGGTCATCGGTTCTGTGACAGATGGCTACAATCCACAGGAGGAGCAATTCGGGAATACCAGAAAACTTCTGGAGCAGCTGATCGGCAGTGACGCAGATATTCTGATCTGCACAAAGTCGGATCTTGTGGTACGGGATATTGATCTGCTGAAGAAGCTTGGACGTGTAACCGTTTCATGGTCGATCAACACACTAGATGAAAATTTCAAGAACGATATGGACTCTGCTTCGAGCATTGAGCGCCGTATCTCTGCTATGAAGCAGGTATATGAAGCAGGTATCCGTACAGTCTGTTTCGTATCCCCGGTATTCCCCGGTATCACGGATTTTGAAGCAATCTTTGAGCGGGTAAAGGATCAGTGCGATCTGTTCTGGCTCGAAAATCTCAATCTTCGAGGCGGTTTCAAAAAGACAATTATGGATTATATCGCCGGAAAATATCCTGATCTTGTACCACTTTACGACGAGATCTATAACAAGCATAACCGCAGCTACTTTGAAGCACTTGAAGTAAAAGCTGAGAAAATGGCTAAGAAGTATGATTGTGCCTTTGTGGATAATGAAATGCCTTATGGCAGAGTCCCGCAGGGACATCCGGTGATCGTAGATTATTTCTATCATGAGGAAATCCGTGGGACAGAGAATACCGGAAAAAGAAATCGCTAACTTCCAGTTTGTAACGAAGATATTTGCGATGAAAGGAATTAAGATTGAGTTATTGGGGATTGCAATAATACTTTTAGGAATTGCTGTGACAACAAATAATTTTTGGGGATATGTCCTAGGTGTTCTTGGATTTGGCTGTTTTCTAAAAGATAATCACTGATAACTTCTTGTTTGAAAAATTGAGAAAACGTAATATTGAACAAAAATGCACAGTTCTTAGCTTATCGTGAACTGTGCATTTTTGTAAATAAATACTTTTAATTAGCCGATTACGGCATCCTCTGCTGTAAAATGTTCCAGAGAATTTTCTTTTACCTGAATGCAGATATAAGTAATTCCAGAAATATCGGATGCAAAAAACTGACGCTTTGCAGCAGGTGCGATTTTTAGCCAGTCTCCAGTTGAAAGGCTAATTTCTTCTCCATCAATTATGGCTTTGCCGTTACCTGAAAGAATTCCATAGATTTCTTCATTTTCTTTATGAGAATGAACAAATGGGACATTTGCTCCTGCAGGTAGTTCGTTTAAACTGATTTCTGCACCTGTTAAAGACAACTTTTCATGCAGCTCAATTCGGTTTTCCTTTCCAATAGTTGTTTTTGTGTAATTTGCCATAATAATACCTCCATAGTTAATTTGTAGTTTCTGGTTGCTTGGTATTAGTATAGTGTGAGACACATACAAAAACAAGTACGCACCTTTTTGTAACTGTACACTCAAAATTGAATGTGTTACAATAGACTCGGAGGTGAGAATTATGCGAGCAAAAGAAGAATTACCGGAATGCCCAGTTGCAACAGCAGTATCTCTCATCGGAGGAAAATGGAAACTGCTGATTTTGCGTAACTTGAAAGAGCGTCCATGGAGATTCAATGAGCTACAACGAAGTATAGATGGTATTTCACAAAAGGTTTTGACAGATAGTTTAAGACAAATGATGAGTGATGGACTGGCATATCGCCACGATTACCATGAGCAGCCACCGAGAGTTGAATACGGATTAACGGAACTCGGAACAAAAAATGCTTCCAATTGTTAATTCACTTGCTGACTTTGGTAACTACTATAAATCAATTATTGAACAGAATTAGGTACGTTAGTATTTGAAAAGCTCGAACAATTTCAGCTTTTTGAAACTGAGAAATCGTTAAGGAAAGAATCGAAGGTGGTGCAAACGAAAAAGCAGTATTGAGACTTTTCATTAACTGCCCTTTCGTTTGCATCAATTTCGATTTTTTCTGGTTGAACAAAGCGCGTCAACTCTATAT
>ENA-OQAJ01000102-OQAJ01000102.1-human-gut-metagenome-genome-assembly--contig:-NODE-102-length-24747-cov-2.135459_pt1 | contig 24747 bp, 31 predicted proteins | sample MGYA00242736_ERZ504529 | MGnify/ENA primary metagenome ERZ504529 (study PRJEB26092, sample SAMD00036275) | human gut metagenome | host: Homo sapiens | study: EMG produced TPA metagenomics assembly of...
TGAAGAAACACTTTAAGAACCTTCTGTTGCAATCGGCTACGACAGCCGTATCAAGAGCGATGTGTTTGCAAAGGTCGCAGCAGGGGTGTTTGCAGCAAATGGTGTCAGTGTCAATATCTGGCCTGTCCTGATGCCGGTACCGACCGTATCTTTTGCGACTCGCTATCTGCATACTTCTGCAGGTGTCATGGTGACAGCTTCCCACAATCCCGGCAAATACAATGGTTACAAGGTCTATGGTGCTGACGGCTGTCAGATCACGACCGAAGCAGCGGCGGAGATTCTTGCTGAGATTGAAAAACTTGACATCTTTGCGGACGTAAGACCAGCAACTTGAAGCAGGCGTGGCAAACGGCAGCATCCGGTATATTCCGGACGAGGTTTATACTGCATTTGTAGAGCAGGTCAAGAGTCAGTCAGTCTTGTTTGGTGAGAACGTCAACAAGAATGTAGCCATCGTGTACAGCCCGCTGAATGGTACGGGGTTGAAGCCAGTGACCCGCACCCTGCAGGAGATGGGTTACACTAACATTACGGTGGTCAAGGAGCAGGAGCAGCCAGACGGACATTTTCCGACCTGTCCTTACCCGAATCCTGAGATCAAGGAAGCAATGGCACTGGGCATGGAGTATGCCAGGAAGTGCAACGCTGACCTGCTATTGGCAACTGACCCGGATTGTGACCGTGTGGGTATTGCTGTCAAGAATAAGGCTGGGGAGTATGAGCTGCTGACCGGCAACCAGACAGGTATGCTGTTGCTGGATTACATTTGCAGTCAGCGCATCAAGCACGGTAAGATGCCTGCCGACCCGGTCATGATTAAGACCATCGTGACGATGGATATGGGCGAGCAGATTGCCGCCCATTACGGACTGCGTACCGTCAACGTGTTGACTGGTTTTAAGTTCATCGGCGAGCAAATCGGCAAGCTGGAGCAGCTGGGGAAAGCAGACAGTTATGTGTTCGGCTTCGAAGAAAGCTATGGTTATCTGACCGGCTCTTACGTTCGCGACAAGGATGGCGTGGATGGTGCGTATATGATCTGTGAGATGTTCAGCTACTATGCCACCCAGGGCATCAGCTGTTGGACAGGCTGGATGAACTGTATAAGACATATGGTTACTGCCTGAACACCCTGCACAGCTATGAGTTCGATGGCAGCGCCGGTTTTGCCAGGATGCAGAGCATTATGCAGGCATTCCGCGGTGGCATTAAGGAGTTTGGCGGAAAGAAGGTTGTCAGGCTGTTGGATTATGTACAGGGACTGGATGGATTGCCTAAGTCTGATGTGCTGAAATTTCTGTTGGAAGACAACTGCTCTCTGGTGGTACGTCCTTCTGGTACCGAACCCAAGCTGAAAATTTTATATTTCTGTCAGTGCTGAGAATAAAGAAATGGCAGAGGAAGTAGAAGATGAGATTGCTAAAACTGCAGAAAAGTGGATTTGTTGATTTTGAAAGGCTCCGTAAGGAGCCTTTCGGTGATAATTGGAGAAAAGTATACTGTTAATGTTTAAGAAGTAACGACAGTACACGAGGTCGTGCTCCTCTTTCGTATCGAAATCCAAGTGCAAAAAACTCTAGGGTCAGACCCCATAAAGAATGGGAATTTATTTGAATCCAGGAAAGGATTCTTCTTTTGGACTGGCCATGTTTACAGTCCGAAATCTGTTGTTGATGCCATGCTTAAGGAACTTATATATACACAGGAAAGAATCCTATGAATAGCAGTATGAAATAATGTATGGCAAAATATGAAAGGATAAATTTATGAAGAACAGTTCTGAACGCAAAGATATAAGACGAATCCAAATTTCGATGCATATTTATTATATTCTTATATACAAATGAAAAGAAATGCATCTGATAAAAGAAGTCGCGATAAAGCAGATAAGTTGATTTATGAGTATTTGAATAATTATATAATGTATGAACTGTATTACAGTTATCGTAGTACACTCGAAAAATGCGAATTTCAGGAGTTATATCAGTCATTATGGGTTGAAGTTTTAGCAGACTTGCCCAGATTTAATCCTGATCTCGGAAGAGCGACTACATTTTTTCGCTATTCTATAAAACATGCTGTTTGCATTTTCGTAAGTTTCAAAAAATATAATACAACTCCATATCTAGCTAATCAACTGGAAAAAATCAAAAAAATTCAGCAGGAATGTGAAGAATCAGGAACTCCTTTTACTGTTGAATTAGCCAGTAAATATTTACATTGCACAATCCCTACTGTATTAAACTATCAGGTTAAACTTGGTATGGAATCCTCTTTCTCTTATGAAGTAATATCTGTTACAAATAAATATTTTTCTTACGATTCCTATGATGAGGAAGCTACAGATTCAAAACCAATATCTTCATATTCTGATGCGGAATTGAGAAAATTAGTAAAGGATTTTTCTGAGAAAGAACTATGTTTACTCAATATGTATCTGCAGATGTGCACACAGGAGAATTCATACAATATCGAAGAATTTCGCAAAGCGAAAGCTTCCCAATCTGCAATGACAAAGGCTGAAACAGAACAAGCTATTATAAAGATAGAAGATTTGTTCAAAAAAATCGGGATTAATGGATAGATACGTTTCCTCTGAGACAAAGAAAAACATTGACGCAAGAATAAACATGAAACTTCCTGAAAAAGTAACACTCAAAAAATAGCAGATTGTAAAAAACTTGAAAAATAGGGACTTTTCTAGTGATCCAAAAGATCCTGAATGGATATAAACTGCCGGAGATTCCGGAAAAATATCTTGGAAAGAAAGAGACGGGGCTGTTTCTGGATCTGGCAGCTTATTCTCTTATCAGTGAAAATAATGCCGCACAGTATTATCCTTTTTATGCTTACAGTTTGTAATATATAAACCGAAGGAAGCCTATACAGGGCTTCCTTTTTAAATATCAGGGGAGATCGAGGTCTCTTATCTTCAAATATTCCACAAGCTTAAAAGACATTCTCAACAGAAACTCTGTCATGGGATCGTTTAAATCGGCTTTACCTATTTCAATGATTTTTTCCATTCGATAAGCCAGCGAATTCCTGTGAATACACAAAATGTTAGCTGTTTCCTTATTGTTATGGAAACACTGTAGATATACCTCAAGTGTATGGTAAAGTTCATTTCCCGTTCTCTGGTCATATTTATTCAGTCTGTAAAGGGCAGGGTGGATATAATCTGCAAGTTTTTTCTGGTTCTTTTGATCTTGTTCATCATTTCGTAGAACTCAATTTCAGAATACCGATGAATTTGATGCTCCATCGGATACCTTTGATCCCATGATATTTCCTTCTTAATGTTATCAGGGATTCTGTGATTCCATTCAAGAACTGTCCGTGCCTGCTGATAAGCTCTGTAAAATTCATCCATTTTTGAAAAAACCAGGGAGATTCCGACATCCAGATGATACTCTGCCATCGTTTTGAGCATTACTTTTTGAGTATCTACAAATATAACAGAACTCTGATCTGGTACAAGAAGGACTAATGCATTGTCGTGGACAGTCATATATGCTTCCGGAAAGATATGCCGGATCACAGGATAAAGCTGCTGCTTTAATTCATTTTCCTTCAAAAAATGTCTTCGGTTGGATACAAAGTGCATACATTGCATCAGATACTCGAAGATGAGAAATGGATTCTGCCAATATATCAGCCGGAGTTCCGATCAGCAGAGCTTCAAGAAGCTGCTGATCCGCACTGGTGTACTGAAACAGTTCAGGATGATAATGGCCAACTACAGAGCTGATCGCCCGGCTTACATCACTCATAGCTGCTAAGTGTTCTGCGGTAAAAGGGATATTGTTTTCTATCATCAGAACAAAACCAACCTGAACACCGTTTAAAAACACTTTCGAACTACATTTACGATATGGTGATTCCGGACAGGATACTTCAACAGCTTCAATGCTGGCTGAAGCCCCCTGGACAGCTTCCAATGACATTACATTTTTAATGAAATCATATGTACAATATCCACGTTCGATATTTTCTTTCCATAACTTATCCGTAACCGGAATTGATGTAGAAAATGACAGGATACGGAATTTCTTGTCGCAAAATACCAAAGAATATCCTAATTTGATGGATGCAGAGTTAATCACTTCATCCAGGCTATGGGAAGAGTGGCCTTTTCGAACCAGTTCTTCATATAAACTAAACCTGTTCATGTGTCTGAAGAAACTGTTTTGCTGCATTAAAAACCGCAAAAAGCTCTTTTGCCTGTACTGTTGCACGATCCGTGCAGGAATAAGGAAAAGATAGTTTTCTCCACGAACAAGGATACATTGAGAAGGCTGCATATCAGGAGACAAGACATCTGGATAAACCAAATAGACAATATCTGTGGCGTATCCTGTTTGAGTGCATCCAGCAGCTCTACATCTCGTATTTCATGAAGATCAGTAGAACAATCTAGTATTATGTTAAAAGTTTTTCATTTTTAATAATCAATAAGATCGGAAAACAGCATCTTCATACTCCTCTTTACAATTATTTGTGAAAAATGCACAGTGTTTTGCAGATTATTATTAATTATAGTGCATTGTGCATAAATGCACAATGTCTTTTTTATATTTATGCCGTTGTTTTTTTAACAATGAAAATGTTATTTTTAAGCCATAATAATCAAGAGACACAAGTAAAGGAGGGTGTACATGTATCAGGAAATATTTAAACAGGGAAAAATTGGAAATATTACACTTAAAACCGGCTTGTAATGTCACCGATGGGTACAAGCCTGGCGGAGATGGATGGGTCTCCATCGGAAGACATGATTGCATTCTATGAGGCACGTGCAATTGGTGGCGCAGCGCTTATTATTCCGGAGATTGCAAGGGTAAACGATCTGCATGGTGCAGGGATGATGCGTCAGCTGTCTGTTTCAAAAGACAGACATATCGAAGGTCTTGCAAAGCTTGCAGAAACAGTACATAAATATGGGACAAAGATATTCATCCAGCTGCATCACCCTGGACGTGAAACAGTAACTGCTCTTACAGGCGGTCCGGTAGTATCTGCTTCAGCAATACCGTGCAAATATCTTCAGCAAGAAACAAGGGCTCTTTCAACAGAAGAAGTAAAAGCTTTGATCCAACAGTTTATCTCAGGTGCTGTACGGGTAAAAAAAGCGGGTTGCGATGGAGTAGAGCTTCATGCGGCTCATGGGTATTTATTACAACAGTTTCTTTCCCCTTACACAAATAAACGCGAAGATGAGTATGGTGGTTCCTTTGAAAACAGACTTCGTATGATCACCGAGATCATAAATGGAATCCGTGTACAGTGTGGACCGGACTTTCCGATCGGTGTCCGTTTAAGCGTTGAAGAATTTCTGGATAAAACAGGAGTGACAGAGGATTATATCCATATCCAGGATGGAGTTAAGATTGCAATGGCGCTTGAGAAATGCGGGATTGATTTTATTGATGTGTCTGTTGGTTTATACGAGACAGGAAGTGTATGTGTAGAGCCGATCTCCTTCCCCCAGGGTTGGAGAAAAGATCTGATCAAGGCAGTAAAAGATCACGTTTCTATTCCAGTGATAGGAGTTTCCTGCATACGTGAACCACAGGTAGCTGAGAGTTTTCTGGAAGGAGGTATTGTTGATTTTGTCTCCATGGGAAGAAGCTGGCTCGCAGACGAACAGTGGGGACTCAAGGTCCTTGAAGGAAGAGAGAATGAAATTTGTAAATGTATCAACTGTCTGCGTTGCTTTGAGAGCCTGAATGCATGGATGGGCGCGGGTATTCCTGCGGAATGTGCAGTTAATCCACGTGCATGCCGCGAACATCTTTATGGAAATGCAGAATATGACACTCAGGAACATAAGGTAGTAGTTGTGGGTGGCGGACCATGTGGTATGATCGCTGCTAAAACACTTGCTGAACGCGGCATGAAGGTAACATTGGTTGACCGCCAGAGTGAGCTTGGAGGTACGATAAACCTTGCAAAGAAGCCTCCTTTCAAAGAACGTATGGGCTGGATTGCTGATTATTATAATGTTGAATTTGAGAAACTTGGAGTTGAATTAAAACTTGATATGGAAGCGACTGCGGATAAAATTGCAGAAATGAATCCGGACGCGGTACTTGTAGCAACAGGTTCTAAATCTGTCATTCCAGGATCTATTCCCGGAATAACCGGAGAAAATGTATATACAATCGAAGATATTCTTTCCGGAAAAGCCGGACTGAAGAATAAAAAAAAGTAATGATCATCGGAGCAGGTGTTACGGGACTTGAAACAGCAGAATATCTCTGTCACGAAGGAAATACCGTTGTACTTGCGGATATGCTTGACAAAGTTGCTCCTAATGCAAATCATACAAATGTTGCAGATGTATGTGGAAGATTGAAAGAATACAATGCCCAGTTCATGATGGCATATGCTCTTAAAGAGATCAAAAAAGATGGAGTTGTACTTGAAAGACTGAACGATAAGATAAATGTGGAAGTTGCTGCAGATGCTGTTGTTCTTTCCCTTGGTTTCCGTCCGGACAACCATCTTGTTGAAGAATTAAAAGAAAAAGGAATCCATGCTCAGGCTATCGGAAATGCTGTGAAAGACGGTACGATTGCTCCTGCATCCAGAAGTGGTTTTGAAGCAGCAAGGAAATTGTTTAAGACATCTGTCAAAACTCCAAGCTTTATCACCGCTCCGGAGGAAATGCCTAATTTCGGTAAGATATCTCTTATGAAAATCAGGAGGGAATATATCTTGCATACCTCACCGATCCTGCGGCGATTGCAAAGGTTCTGCCTGCACCGTTAAAACCATTTTCCGTGCCTGTAGTTACGGTATCTGTGTGCCATGTTAAGGAGCCTACCTTTGCTGATGATTATTATGAAGCAATCCTTGGTGTTTACTGTACATATGGAACACAGCTTGGATTATATCCAATAGGACTTGTACTTGGGGGAACCGGTGCAGAAATGGCAGTTCAGTGTGGACGTGACAATGGATCAATTCCAAAGAAACTGGGATCTGAATTTGTAATCCGTCGAAACAATGATCATGTGACCGCTCAAGTCTGCCGTCGTGGTACTGAACTTGTAAATATTGATCTCAAGATTGGTGAATATAATAACGCAATGACCGGAATGCTGTATCAGTTCCCAGAAGCCGGTAAAAAGACATATGGCGGTGGTTTCTACTTCCACCTTGACCGCGAACCGGATAAAGAAGGAAAATCACATTTCCAGAATGGTGCTCTGCTTCAGAATCTCTGTGAATACAATTACCATTCATGGGAGCCTGGTTTTGCAGCGATTAAATTACAATCGTCCATTGATGATCCATGGGGAGAACTTCCAATCAGAACAGTCATTGGAGGTGCGTATTCCTCAAATGATCTGATGGTTCATAAACTGAATTTATGTGAAGAGATTGACGCAGATGTTCTGGCACCGTATCTGCTTACCGCACGGTATGACAGAACAGCATTCATGGAAACAGGAAGAAGATAAGGAGGGCATTGCATGAAGTTTGAAAACAAAGTAGCAATCATTACCGGTTCAACAAGAGGAATCGGAAGAGCAACCGCAGAACTCTTTGCAAAAGAAGGAGCAAAAGTCATAGTTGTTGGAACAAAGGAAGAACTGGGAGAAAGCTGTGTGAATGAAATCAAGGCAGCCGGAGGAGAAGCAATTTTCTGTAAAACAGACGTGACATCTGATGAAAGTCTTGATAACCTGGTTAAAACAGCTCTGGACGCCTACGGAAAAATAGACATTCTCGTTAATAATGCAGGAGTAGGCGGAACAACTGCCAATATGGATCAGATCACAATGGATGAATGGAACACTGTTCTTGCAACAAATCTCACAGCACCATTTGTTCTTTGCAAGAAACTAATCCCTATTATGGAAAAACAAGGAGCTGGAACCATCGTCAATGTAGCTTCCATGGCAGCAACCGCAGCTGGCCGCGGAGGGCTTGCTTACACTTCTGCTAAACATGGCCTTCTTGGACTCACCCGTCAGATGTCATTGGATCATGGACGTACAGGAGTGCGTATAAATGCTGTTCTTCCAGGACCGATTGCAACAGATATGATTGCACGTGTGCTTGCAATTCCACAGCATCCGGTAACAATGAAGATTGGAATGAGTCCGGCAAAACGTCCTGGAGAACCTATCGAAGTAGCACAGGCCATTGCATTCCTTGCATCAGACGAAGCTAGTTTCATCCATGGAGCAGCTTTGGCTGTAGATGGCGGATATACGATATTTTAAAAATAATTGATATGCATTAGAAAAAGGAGTCATTTGGACTCCTTTTTTCAGTACGTAGGATCTGACTGCAGAGATAAATCAAAATATAGTACCCTAAGGAAAATCATCCAAGTCTAACGTACTGTCAGTACATGAATTCTTAAATAGGAGAGAACTATGTGCAGCAGATATTACATTGATCCCGGTATGACGGAAGATATTTCCAGAGTGGTACAGAACATAGATGGGAGGATCTGGCTGGCACAAGGAGATACCCGTCCGACCGATGTCGCACCAGCATTGGACAGTCAGAACACGGACTGGAACTGGGTATATGCAGATGGGGATATCCCCTGTCAAAAAGCAAGGGTCTGGTCATCAATGCAAGGGTAGAAACTGTTTTGGATAAACCTTCTTTTCAAACGGGATCTTATATCACCGGCTGTTGATTCCGGCAGGCGGTTTCTACGAATGGAATTCCCTGAAAGAAAAGAGTATCTTTACCAGACTGGATTCCTCTGTGCTGTACATGGCAGGGTTCTGTGACTGGTTTGATAATAGCAAAATGCCTGTACTTCTGCAGGCTTAGTCTTATTTCTGTGATTTCATATTCGCCCTGGTCAAGGTTTTTAAAACTTCCAAATCCGTATTTCGTCCTTGTTTCCATATAAATCCAGTAGTACAATATGTTTATAAACATAAAAGGAGGATTTGATTACCATGAAGAGAAAAAGGTTTTCCAGATTACTATTCTTAATGCTGACTATCATGATTACTGTTACGTTTTACCAGCCAGCCCAAGCAGCTTCCGGTAAATACACCGGGACCTACACAAAAACATGGTCTGTTTCAAGCAATATGACGGTCACCATCAAGCCGAGCTATTCCGTCATTGTAAATAAGGTTACCAGTACCAAAGTCAGGCTTCAGCTTGAAAAACTGGGAGTCAATGGTTCGCCTATCTATGCGACTGCTCCCATTACAGCAAAGCGTAAAGGAAACACAGTTTCTTTTAAGTGGAAAGATACATGGGGCAATTCCGGCACTGGAACATTAAAATTGTACAAAGGATACGTCAAATTAAAAGTAAAGCAGACATATACCGCCAGGTGGAATCGGAGTACTCTGGATACAAGCGGAAAATATATGAAAATCTACCGCCAGAGTGGTAATACAAAAATGGATAATATAGATTTATAACAACAGGGCAGAAACAGTTTTAAATGTCTGTTTCTGCTCATTTTGTTTGGTTTAATAAAATTTTTTGTTCATTTTTGGAAGTGTCCATAAAATTTATTTTCCGAATTTCTCCAATGTCTCCAGTACTCACATCCGGACAAAACGTGTAATCTTTTGTCTGGTTCCCAATAGTCACACGGGCATACCAGTGTTCGCTCCAGTTCCCGTCGTAATAAAGATTGCTTATCTTGTCGAAACCACCGATCTCTTTTGCTATGGCACACAGGATTGTTGGGGTTGTAGAGAATGTCTGGGTCTGACTTTGCGAAGTACAACTAAAAGGATAAAGCAGAGTTAAAAGATCTATAAAAGAAGTATAAAATCGGAAATAGAGATGGAAGAGAGAAAAAAAAGCCAGAGTTCCTGCTATAATACCTACATCAATGTTTGAGGCACTTTTTTCTGTTCCTTTTTAAAAGGCACTGCTCTGGCAGTTCTTTTGACCAGGGCAGAAGACTGTCGATAACGGATGGATCTTCCAGATGATGATTGTTTGGCGTTTCAGTGAGCAGATATTTCAGATACTCATAGACATCCAGTTCATTCGCTCTGGCGCTTTCCACCAGTGTATATAATACTCCATTTGCAAATGCTCCTTTCGGAGTATCAGCGAACAGCCATGCAAGAATGTCTGAGTCTGACCCTATGAAGTACAACTGAAATAAAAAAAGAGCCGTTCATTGATAAGCAATCCAATATAGACTTTGGAAAATATCTAGTAAAAAGAATCAAATATGTAGTTGTATAAAAGTATCATACACATAGGGGAGGAAAATCTATGGAACGCATACATATTGTTAAAAAAAAGTGTAACAAAGTTAGATGTCGATTGTGTGGTTAATGCTGCCAATGAAGGATTGTGGGCAGGCGGTGGAGTATGCGGAGCTATTTTCAAAGAAGCCGGATATAATGAATTGACAGATGCTTGCACGAAGATAGGTCATTGCGATACAGGAAATGCTGTGATCACACCAGGGTTTCAGTTGAAAGCCAAATATATTATTCACGCTGTTGGACCACAGTGGCATGGTGGCAGTCATAATAAAGAACATTTGCTTCGAAAATGCTATCAAACGGCATTGCTTTTAGCACGGGATAATGGATGTAAATCTATAGGATTTCCTCTAATTTCCTCTGGTATATATGGTTATCCAAAGAAAGAAGCGTGGCAAGTGGCACTAAGGGCAGTTGCAGATTCTCTTGATTCTTTTGTGGATATGGAAGTCTATTTTGCTGTATTAGATGATACGATGCTTGCTATGGGACAGGAAATATATCATGCTATGTTCGATTATACAGGTGATTCATTGTTGGTATCTATTGATAAAGAAAAGCTGTGGCAGTGTATAGAGCTGTTGTGTAAAATACGGAAAATTGAATGGAAAACACCGCCATCAAAAAATGGATTGAATTATTTTCCCTTTCCAATCTATCCAGAGGGGATTTGGCAGGTGTTTAACCTTATGAAGCCGGATAGAGATTATGGAAAACATATGGAACAACAGCCGAGAAACATAGTACCAAGTGAGATGTCTGTAGAGCAGATTAATACAAGACTCACCTTGATTCAAAGGAGTGAACGTTTCGGTGATGGTAATGTTGCAGCAGAAATAGAAATGGTAATTTGTTAAAAATGTTACTTCGCTTAGATGATCTTTTGAATAAAGCGTAAAGAACTAGAATTTGCTTGAAAGAAGGTGAGGCAACACATTTGTAGCATTGGGGTCTGACACCAATGTGGTCAACCTAGCGTCAACTTAGGGGCATATTAGCGAATATCCTCTAATGCAAACTACAAAATTAATCGGTTTATGACAGAAAACAGTTGCTGTTTTGCTGGAAACCAGAAGATTCATAAAAATTGCCGCACTTAAATAAGCCTATTGATGAATGCTGGCTCTATTTTAAAAAGAAGCTTTTTTATTTCGGAAATGTGGACGTCCCTTGGATTTCAATTTCTTCCTTGGAAACGACCTGCCGGGCAGGAGCTGTGATCTGCAGCGTACAGCATCTGTATATAACTGTTCAATAATTGAAAGCTCAAACAGTCCGCAGAGTATTTTGGGAACAATACTTTTGATCCGTCCAATGATAAATGCACGATTGGCCTGATAACGGAACTTATTTGTGCTTTTGGCAGAAATCTGTATTTCCTCATCTGCTTCATTTTTTATAAGGGAGGCCAGATTCGATAAAAGCATATTTATATAAAATTCCTGCTGTATAGACACTGCAGTAGCACCGGAAAACTCTTCCATGGCAAAGCGGCTTTTTAATTCTTTGTACTTAAGTTCTACAGGCCATCTGTAGAAGTAAAGTTCCTGGAACATATCTTTTGTAACAGCAGGATCAAACAGGTTTGTTGCAAGATATTCTTTTGTGCCATCATCAAGCGGAATCTCAAGGACACGTATAGGTACATCGGAAGTACCTTCTTTTGAAGTTCCCTGAAGAATGGAAATCATATCACCATTGCATTTTTTAGATAAATTGATTCCCTCTTTCCAGTTCTCATAACACAGAGATGCCCATGCTCTACACAGTAGCGGAACATATCTTCTGAATAATAACCTCTGTCAAAAATAATAATACTGTTGTTATATAGTCCCATATCTTCAAGAACTTTAAGATGTTCTAATGCAGCTGCTCGTTCAGAGGAAAGAAATTTATGGATAGATGCATGAAGGATATAATCATCCAGAACATCATAAATTATTGAAGCCAGTCCCATGGTATAACGTCGGTTTGGATCAGGATAGCTGGACATTTCGCCAAAGAATCAAAAGTTGATTTTGAATTCGGAAGTTCGATCCTGGAACCATCTACTGCAAAAAGATGATAACCCTGCCACAGCTTTCTTGAAGGGATCTGGCTGTAAAACAGATCAACAGAAAGGTAATAAAGTTCCTTGAACAGTGAAGGATTAATGAACTGTCTGGCTTTGGAAAGTGCCTGTTTTGAAACATCCGGAAAAGAAAGCGTGCCCAGTTCTTCTCTGATCTGTGAAAGATTCTGGAACATGGAAGCTTTTGAAGAGAAGAACAGATAATAATAACTTGCAAAAGTGAAAGTTTTCTTCGCCGTACAAAATGTTTTCCACCCGATGGGGTTCCAGTTTAACTTGATCTGTGATATAATCTTTAATGGATTGGACGATATTTTTACAAATATTAGTTCGACTCATATGGCATACCTCCTACGTATTGGAATAGATAAATATTTCGCTGGTAACGTAATATTGCTTAATCTATAAACCACATATTTAGGAGGATATGTCAAGATATTTATATAAAAAAATCCAGAATATAAGCCCAGAATCGTTGAATTTTCAGCATTCTGGGCTTAAGTTGACCACATTGGGGTCAGACTGTGCGTCCAGCAAAGGGTATATAGTCCGGTGGGTGGAAGCCCCATCAAATAAGCTGTTAACCACAGCATTTGAAGCGAGTCTTGAGTCTGTTACGGTAACGTGCAGGCTAAGCGTAGACAGCAAGATAGCAGGGATAGCTATGGAGCACCGAAATCCCAAAGTATCAGAGGGTCGACACCGTGGTCAGGGTGGAAGACAATATATGCACTTATCGTTATGGTGAGATTTTGCATGCCTCTGCGGTGTTGTTGAAACTATTCATGTCAGACAGGGACTATATGTCAACTGGAGAGGACCTGCATTTTCTTTTCAGAGTGTGTAAATGAAAAGTATGTCCGCCAACCAAAAGAAAAAAAAGACAAACGAAATGCAGGTAGTCGGAGGCCCCGAACAGTACCGGTGAAGGTATGAACAAAAATAAATACTGGAGGGAAGTCGAGAGAGAACTGTGCCTCGCAGTTCTGGCCTGCGAAACTATATCAAAGAGGAAACATTAGCTATACACAGAGATAGGGGAACTAATGGAAACGAAATTGGCGAGAATATCACAATTATCAAAAGAAAACCCAGACATGGTCTTTACATCACTGGGCATCTTATCAATAAGGAGATGCTTGAGAACTGTCATGTCCAGATGGATGGAACGAAAGCCGTAGGAATAGATGGAGTTACCAAAGAAGAATACGGAAGAAATCTGGAAGAAAATCTAGAAGCCCTTATAGAAAGTTTGAAGAAGAAATCCTATAAGCCTAAACCAGCAAGACTGGTAGAAATACCAAAGGATAATGGGAAGATGCGGCCACTTAGTATCTACTGTTATGAAGACAAGCTGGTACAGGAAGCACTGCGCAGGATACTGGAAGCAGTATTCGAGCCAATGTTTTTATGATGAGATGATGGGATTCAGACCCAACAGGGGCTGCCATAAAGCAATCCGCAAACTAAACATAATGCTGGAAAGGAAACCGACGAATTATGTTCTGGATGCGGATATAAAAGGATTCTTCCAGCATCTTGACCATGAATGGATTGTGCGTTTTATAGAATCAAGGATCAAAGACCCGAATATCATCCGCCTTGTCAGACGAATGCTGAAAGCAGGAATTATGAATAACTATGAATTTGAAGCAACAGAGGAAGGAAGTGGACAAGGTTCCGTCTGCTCTCCGATAATTTCCTGTATCTATATGCACTATGTGCTGATATGGTGGTTCAGAGAGGTGGTAACGCCGATGTTAAAGGGATATGCAGGTCTGGTGGTCTATGCTGATGATTGTGCGCCACGAAGGCGGAAACTTGTGACATGATGTCAAAACAAGTATAGCCATGCTGTGTGAATGATGATGGCAGGCCCATCGGAACCGCTATATAGGTGGAGGTTTCAAATCACTCTGAGGTGCTGTAGTCAAAAGCTATGGTACTGAGCGTCAGAGAAAAGGCTGTACAAAACAGTCAGGTGTGGACAGTGGAGATGAACGAAGCTGTGAACCACTTACGAAAAACGTCGAAAGCGTAGAGACTCCATCAAAACCAGGGGGTCAGTCGTTAACCTGGGATAAGCATAACGGGAGCCTATTTACTGGTTATGCGGTGGACGGCGTAAAGGTGGCATGAACACTGTTCAGGCATTCATATGGAACGTGGGAACCTACGGGCTGGTGTTAAGGGAGAGTGCCAAGTGGACGAACCGCAAGGTACAGAGTACTGATACAGTCATAGGGGCAGAGTGGCTTGTAGTAGTGAAGAGGGTTTCTGAAAAGAAAACAGAGCGAAGAAGCCACAGTATCCAAGCAGAGTAAATAAGTCAACTTAGGAATAAGGAGGAGCTTATGAGCGAAGCAAAACAGTTTGATATTTCAAAGAAGGCTGTAATTGCAGCTTTTCAGGCGGTAAAGGAAAACGCAGGAAGTTACGGGGCAGATGAACAAACCATAAAAGAGTTTGAGGAGCATCTTAATAACAACCTGTATAAACTATGGAACCGGATGGCATCAGGAAGTTATTTCCCGAAGCCTGTAAGGGCAGTAGCAATACCCAAGAAAAATGGTGGAATCAGAATTTTGGGAATTCCAACAGTAGAAGACAGAATCGCACAAATGGTTGCGAAGATGTACTTTGAACCGCTGGTTGAACCAATGTTTTACAATGACTCATATGGATACCGTCCGAACAAATCTGCAATTCAGGCAGTAGGACAAGCAAGGGAAAGATGTTTTAAAAGAGACTGGGTATTGGAATTAGATATCAAAGGGCTCTTTGATAACATCAAACATGGATATCTGATGTACATGGTTGAGAAACATACGCAAATAAAATGGCTGATACTTTATATAAAACGCTGGCTTACAGTGCCGTTCATCATGAGTGATGGCTCGGTTGCTGAACGCAGGTCAGGAACACCTCAGGGTGGAGTTATCAGTCCTGTGCTTGCAAATCTATTTCTTCACTATGTATTTGATGACTTTATGACAAAAGCATATCCGAACATCTGGTGGGAAAGATATGCTGATGATGGAGTACTGCACTGCCAATCGTACAAGCAGGCTGCATTTATAAAGCAGAAACTGGAAGAACGTTTTCAGCAGTTTGGATTGGAACTGAATAAAGAAAAGACACGTATTGTCTACTGCAAGGATAACCGAAGGCCACAAAACTATAGTTGTACCCAATTCACTTTTTCTGGGATATACGTTCAGACCAAGGCTAAAATAAGAATAAAGAAGGAAAGTTCTTTGTAGGCTTTACGCCTGCGGTCAGTGAAAAAGCCAAAACTGCTATGAAACAGAAGATCAGAGAATGGAAGATACAGTTAAAGGCGGATCTCTCATTAAAAGATATTGGGAACATGATAAACAAAGTAGTGCAAGGATGGATTAACTACTACACACACTATTATAAGTCAGAATTTTATGAGGTGTTGCGTTATATCAATCAATGTCTGATTAAATGGGTACGACGAAGTTATAAAAAGAAAAACACGAGAAGCAGAGCCGAGCACTGGCTTGGTGCAGTAGCCAGAAGAGACAGAAACTTGTTTGCACACTGGAAATTTGGAATATTACCATCTGTTGGAGAGGGAGCCGTATGAGTCGAGAGGCTCACGTACGGTTCTGATGGGGACTCAAGGGGAGGTTCCTTGGGTCTACCTACTTTGTGGTGACATTCCAATACAAATCAGATGCAGTATGGTTCTATGAACACTAAACAATAGATGGACAGCTTTGGATTAAGCCTTGAAGAAGAAAAGAGCAGGCTGATAGAGTTCGGACGATACGCAAAGGAAAGATGCAGTAAAAGTGGAACGAAGCCAGGTACCTTTACTTTCCTAGGTTTTACACACTACTGTTCCAAAAGCAAGAATGGTAGATTCAGAGTGAAGAGGAAAACCAGTAAGAAGAAGTTTGCGAAGAAATGCAGAGAAATAAATCAACTGATGGGACACATGAAAACATGGAAACTGAAAGAGATTACTGCTAAACTCAATCAGATACTGACTGGTTATTACCATTACTATGGAATCACAGACAATACAGAAAGAATAACAGCATTTCGATACCACGTAATGAAAAGTTTATTCTACTGTCTAAATCGGAGGAGTCAAAAGAAAAGCTACAACTGGGTAGAATTTCTGAATATGATAGATAACAGCTATCCATTGGTAAGACCCCGAATATATGTCAGTGTATATAATTTGATAAATGTGAACGATTCGTTTCGCAAAGAGCCGGATGCGGGAAAGCCGCAAGTCCGGATTCTGTGAGGGGCGTACGACCGCAAGGGGTGCGTCTACTCGACCCATGAAATACCCGGGGATTTATACGAAGGATATTGATAAAAGTGCTTTGTAAGAATCAGGTAGTTTTGGTATAATTCATTGTAAATGAAAATATAACCGAATCAGGTAAGTCCCCTGCGGAGGTTGCGAAAAGCAATAAGCAGTGGGTGGGGACTTGCTTGTATCAGGAGGATTGTAAGCTCCTTCTGATAAACTGCGAATATCCGATTGACAGGCAGTTAAAATCAGGATTCATGAGATGGGGAGAGATAGATAGTGGACATTTATCAGATTATTATTACACATAATCGAAGCTGGACGATCAGGGAAATTATTGCTTTTGCAGTGGTTTTCCTGATGGCCGTTTTTCTGGCAGCAGTATTATTAAGGCTGCATAAAATAGTGATCATTCAGGCAGTCTGTGGACTGTTGCTTCTGACGTTTCTTTCAATTGTATTTGGTTCTACTGTTTTTACGAGGACTCCGGGGATCAGGCAGTATCAGCCGGAGGTATTCTGGTCATGGAAGGAAATCCTGGGGATTGGTACATGTGGCAGACTGGGAAGTACTACGGGAGATGGTTTACTGCAGGAGAATCTGTTGAATATTCTGCTACTTTTTCCGGCAGGGATTTTATTGCCGGGGGTGACAGGCAGAAAACTGAAATGGTGGATGGGATTGCTTGTGGGAATTGCGGTATCATCTGCTATCGAGATTAGTCAGCTGCTGCTTTGCAGAGGGTTGTTTGAGTTTGACGATATTATTCATAATAGTTTGGGATGTATGCTGGGGTCTTTGTTGGGGAATAGGATGTTAAGGTTGGTACATGGAAAGTAAAGGGCAGGACCAGATGAAAAACTGACAAGTCATCTTGAATTGCGATTTCAGGAAGGTCACGTTCAAAACTTAACAGTTTTTGTGAAGCATTTTGAAAACCGTCCCTGCTATCAGCAGGGGCGGCTTTCATTTGTGCGCCTATTTATTGTTTTCGCTGACATGAAGATAGTTCATAAGCGCAACCTGAAAAAATTTTGGAACAATTGACTCCGTTCACAGCAATGCCTTTTTGACGTAAAATTGTTTATAACAGTAAAAATGTTTAACAAAATCTGTTAAAATGCTATAATGCAGATATGAAAAAGATAATCTTGAGAAAATCCATAATGTATGATAAAAGGATTACTATAAACTGGTACTGTGAAAATACGACAGAAGAGGAGTAAAAAGATGTTATATATAGGAAATCACACAAGCTCATCCCGGGGCTACCTTGCAATGGGGAAGCAGATGCTGGCAAATGGCGGTAACACATTTGCATTTTTTACCAGAAATCCAAGAGGAGGGAAAGCCAAAGACATTGATCCGCAGGATGTGCAGGCATTTGGGCAGCTGGCAGAGGAGAATCATTTTGGAAAGCTGGTGGCTCATGCGCCTTACACTATGAACTGCTGTGCTGCCAAAGAAAACCTCAGGGATTTTGCCAGGGAAATCATGGCAGATGATCTGAGACGTCTGGAAATGACACCGGGAAATTATTACAATTTTCATCCGGGCAGTCATGTAGGACAGGGTGCAGAAGTAGGAATCAGTAAAATTGCAGAAATTCTCAATGAAGTGCTGACAAAAGATCAGAGTACGATTGTACTTCTGGAAACTATGTCAGGAAAGGGCACAGAAGTAGGAAGAAATTTCGAAGAACTTCGTCAGATCATTGACAGGGTGGAGTTAAAAGATAAATTAGGTGTTTGCCTGGATACCTGTCATGTCTGGGATGGTGGATATGATATTGTAAACGATCTTGACAGCGTATTTGAAGAATTTGACCGGATAATAGGTCTGGACAGACTAAAAGCCATCCATTTAAATGACAGCATGAATCCCCTTGGCAGCCATAAAGACCGCCATGCCAGAATCGGAGAAGGTGAAATAGGACTGGAGGCACTTGTCCGCGTGATCAATCATCCTGCCACAGAGGGAATTCCGTTTATTCTGGAGACACCAAATGATGATGAGGGATGGACTCATGAAATTGCGTTGCTCAGAAATGAGTATAAACAGAAATGAGTATAAATATATCTGCTCGAATCAGGAAGATAAATTTGGGGCGTGCTGACAAGTTGTAAGTGCAAATCGAAAGAGCAGGAGTGAAATCAAAAGGAAGGAATGCAGGAAAGATCAGAGATGCAGCAAAGACAAGGATATCAGGCAGTAGAGAAGCTGAGAGAAACACTGGACGAGAAGTATCTGTGGGAGGTTATTTTACTCTATGCAGGTGAGAGTTTCAAAACCTATACAGGGCTTCCGTTCACTTATGAAGTAAGAAAGGGTCGGAATGGAGACTACACAAGGGAATTGTGGATCGACCGTAGGGAGAACAGTAAGAGTCTGGCGTTAAGTTCAGTGCTGCTGGCATTGAGAAACATAAAGAAGGTGGGAGCGTGGTTGACAGACCCAAAGCTCTGGGCGACATCCGCGGAGTGAGTTATATATATGGAATATTCTACCGCTTTGGGCTGATCGATGTGCCGGATACAGCCAGGCAGAAGATGAAGTTCACATGATATATTTTTAGGAGGAAAGGTATGAACAAGAAGGAGAAAACGTGGATTCTGGGAGAAAGTCTGCAAGACCGGATTACATTCAGAAAACAATATCACAGAAAAGTTCAGGAAAACGCAGTGGAAAAAGTTTTTTTTCCCCAAAACCCTCATAAAAGACTGGGGGGGATTATAATTTTTTGTACTTCTGCTTGGGTTTGCAGGAAACAAGTTTTTTCCTGTCTGTCAGCAAAACAGACAGCGGGAAGGTGAAGGCCGTATCAGCTTCAGGTGCAGATGAGGAAAAAGAAGGCAGGATAATCGAAAAACTAAAAAACTAAAGAAATTAAAGAAACCAAAGATGTGGTTGAAATGCAAAAGACTAAAGAGATTAATTTTCAGCCTCATTGTGTGGATTCTACAAAACCGGAAAATCTGATCAGCTATACTAATATTGAGGTGGATGGAAACGTACTTGAAAATATTGGAAATTATAAGGCTGATGGTGATATTTCCTTTAATATAGGACAGGATTATACAGATGTGGATGGGATCGTCACATTTCGCGGAAATAGTTTTCGTGATACCCCTTCCCATGGTTATGCAGATATGACTGATTTCAGGCTGAACAAACTATGGTCTGCAGATACAGGTTCTCTTCTTCGGGCAGTGCCGTCTGGACAGGAAGTGGCTGGACAGGACAGCCGCTTATGATGAAATGGCCAAAAGAGGTCAAAGCACATATGAATATGACAGAGAAAGCAAAGGCAGATGATGAACTGGTTGAGGTGATTTATGCCTGTATGGATGGGTATGTGTATTTTCTGGATTTGAGAACGGGAGAAAAGACACGTGACCCATTATATCTGGGATATACTTTTAAGGGTGCGGGTGCCCTTGATCCGAGAGGATATCCGATTATGTATGTTGGCGCCGGATATAACAGCAACGAAGGAACTGCAAAGGTATTTGTAGTAAACTTGCTGGATTGTAGTGTTATGTATACTTTTGGAGACAATGATGAGTTTTCACTCAGAGGAAGTCTGAGCTTTTTTGACGGATCAGCACTTGTGGATGCAGAGACAGATACCCTGATCTATCCGGGAGAGAACGGAATCCTGTATCTGATCAGGCTGAATACAAAATATGATCTGAACAGTGGGACTTTATCCATTGATCCGGGCAGAACTGTAAAATGGCGCTACTATGGAACAAGAAGCAGTACAGAGTCTTTCTGGCTTGGAATGGAAGACAGTGCGGCAATCTATAAAGGCTATATATTTATGACCGATAATGGGGGAAATCTTATGTGTCTGGATCTGAACACTCTTCAGCTGGTATGGGTTCAGGATACATTGGATGATTCTAATTCAACGCCTGTTCTGGAAATCGAAAAAGGACATCTGTATCTGTATGTAAGTACTTCCTTCCGCCTTGGATGGAGAAGTTATGACACAGCCACTGTCCCTGTCTGGAAGATTGATGCAGAAACCGGTGAGATCGTGTGGCATACAGATTATGAATGTACTACTGATGACGGTGTTTCCGGTGGAGTTCAGTCTACGATTGCCTGTGGAAAGAACAGCCTTGCCGATTATATATATGTGACAGTGGCAAAGACCTCTGACAATGCATCCGGAGTTCTTGCCTGTCTGAGAAAATCTGACGGATCTAAAGCATGGGAGGATTCTTCCTCATATGCCTGGTCTTCTCCGGTGTGCGTTTATAACAAAGACGGATCAGGAAAGGTTCTTTATTGCAACAGTACAGGTGATATCCGCCTTCTTGATGGTAAAACAGGTAAACAGGAAGATGTATTATCTGTCAGCGAGGGCGTGATAGAGGCTTCCCCGGCTGTCTACGATAACTATGCGGTTGTAGGCACCAGAGACTGTAAAATAATGGGGAATCAGGTTACAGTAAATAGCAATATTTATTTGCTTTCTCCCATTCTTTATTAACTTGCCATTTATCGCACTAAATGGTAAAATTTAAATATCTTACAGTTTTACGACACAATATTTTGAAAAAACTGAAAACAAAGGAGAGGAAGCGATGGAAGAGAGAAATAACAGACTGCTGAATGCGAAGCTGAACAAGTATATTGTTCCGGGGATTATGATGTCTCTGGCACTTCAGCTGGGGAATATTGTGGATACGATATTTGTAAGTAATCTGATAGGTGTGGAGGCAATGTCTGCAGTTACCCTGAGCCTGCCTGTAGAGACGCTTGTTCAGCTTACGGGTTACTGCCTTGGTATCGGCGGTTCCATAGCAGTGGGAAACATGCTTGGCAAACGAGACAAAGAAGGGGCATCGAAATTGTTTTCTGCCACATTTATAGTAGCACTTGTGGTGGGAATCATTTTTTCAATCTGCGCCCTTCCTGCAGCAGAACCTGTTGCCAGACTTCTGGTATCAGGTGACGGTGTCCTGACCGGTTATACCAGAGATTACATACGTGTAAGTATGCTGGGGGCACCGGTGATCGGAATTGGACTGATGATGGTCAATTACCTTGGAGTGGAGAATCATCCGGAGCTGGCATCAGCCTACCTTATCGCAGCCAATGTGATCAATCTTGTGCTGGACTATATATTCCTCAGATATACTCCGCTGGGAATTACAGGTGCATCCTTATCAACTGTTCTTGGTTTCCTGTTTGCAATGGGAATTTTTGTGCTTTATATCCGCTCTGATAAGCGAAACCTTCATCTGATCCTGCTAAAGCCGGGCGAACTTGGAATCACAAAGGAAGCAATCATCACAGGCGTGCCAATGCTGATCTTTATGGCAGCTAATTTTGTAAAGGCGCTTGGACTGAATACCATTATCATGAACCAGCTGGGCGAGGAAGGTATGGCAGTATTTACTGTCTGTGACAATGTGCTGCTGATCGTCGAGATGCTTACAGGCGGAATCATCGGTGTGATCCCCAATGTGGCAGGAATCCTTTTTGGAGAGAAGGACTACGTGGGAATCCGGGTTCTCTGTAAAAAGATGCTGAAATACAGTTACATCCTGCTGGCTGTGATCTTTGTCCTTATTATGCTGTTTACCGAGGAAATCACTGTCATGTTCGGAAGCGGCGGTGGCGAGCTGGGCAGCCATATGGTCCAGGCGCTGCGCATCTTTGCTTTGTGTGTGGCACCTTATCTGTGGAATAAGTTTATTATCAGCTATTACGAGTCCATTGAGGAGACAGTCATTGCAAGTTTTGCCACATTTCTGGAGAATGCGGTGGTAGTTCTGCCTGCAACCCTGGTGGGAATCCTTGTATGGAAACAGATTGACGGGATCGGTATCGACGGAATTGCAGCAGGATTTGTTGCCACTGAGATCATAACTGCAGTTGCAGCCTGTATTTTCAGAAAAATCAGGCATAAGAATACAAGCTTTTATATTGTTCCTGACAAAAATCCGGGGATTAATCTGGATTTTCCATTAAGAGTACCATGGAGGAAGCACAAACGGTTCATAAGAGGATCATAGAGTTCTGCCAGGAACAGGGAGCTTCTAAAAGCAAGGCAAATCTTGCCGCAGTGTGTGCGGAGGAAATGACTGTAAATATTATACGATTCGGGGGAAAAACCTCCAACTGGATCGACATTAACCTCTGTCTGGAGGATGATCTCTGCAGACTGAGGATCAGAGATAACGGTGTAAATTTCAACCCTCTGGAATATCAGTATGACAGTGAAGACTTTGATATACATGGGATTGAACTTGTCAAGAAGGTATCAAAATCCATGGATTATATTCGTGCGATTGATATGAATAATACCATAATATCTTTTTAGGAGGTACATGAAAATGAAAAAATATTAATGAAAGGAACAATTTTGTTTTTGAGTTTCGGCCGGTAACAGAATTGTTCGAGGAACAGGTGAAGCTTCATCCAGAGAAATGTGCAGTTGTCTCCGGCAAAGAGAGCTTCACCTATGCACAGCTCAACGAACGGGCTAACAGGATTGCCAATGCACTTGTGGAAAAAGGTGTCAGACGGGAGACCATCGTAGGTGTGGTTCTTGAGAGATGCTGTGATTTCTATGCAGTGCGACAGGGTATCCTGAAGGCAGGAGGCGCATTTGCAGTTGCCACACCGGATTATCCTGATGACAGGATCCGGTATATTTTTGAGGATTCAGGAGCTCCTTTTATTATCACAACAAAGGAGATCGCAGAGGAACGAAGGGAACTGTTTGCTAAGCTTCCCTGTACAGTACTTCTGATCGAGGAACTTCTGGAGAATGAGAATACAGAGAATCCTCAGGTAAAGATCGGGGAGCATGATCTTTGTTATTGTATCTATACTTCTGGTTCCACAGGCAAGCCCAAGGGTGTGCTGATCGAACATATCAACCTTGCCAATTTTGTAAATCCTAATCCAAAGAATGCGGAAACCTATGGCTATGTAAGCAGGGGAAGCGTTTCCCTTTCCATGGCAGCCATGACATTTGATGTTTCGGTACTGGAGGAATTTCTCCCTCTCACCAATGGAATGACTGCAGTGATCGCAAGCGATGAAGAGATCCTGAATCCCATTATGCTTGGAGATTTAATTGTAAAAAAATAAAGTGGATATTATGACCACAACTCCTACCTATCTTTCCAATATGATCGATCTGCCCCCAGCTTCAGGAAGCAGCTGCCCAGATCAAGGTATTTGACGTAGGAGCAGAAGCATTCCCGCCTGCACTTTTTGACAAGATTCACGCAGTAAACCCGGATGCTTATATTATGAACGGCTATGGACCAACCGAGACTACCATCAGCTGTACCATGAAGGTAATCACCGACAGCAAAAACATTACCATCGGAAAGCCAAACGGCAATGTTCAGGTTTATGTGGTTGACAAAGAGAACAGGATCCTTCCGGACGGAGAGACCGGAGAGCTTGTAATTGCAGGTCTTGGAGTAGGTCGTGGCTACATCAATCTGCCGGAGAAAACAGCAGAAGTTTTCATCACTCTCAACGGAGAAAGAGCCTATAAAACAGGCGATCTTGCAAAGATCACTCCAGATGGCGAGATCGAATTTTTCGGAAGAATTGACAATCAGATCAAGCTTCGCGGTCTCAGAATCGAGCTTGGTGAGATCGAGGAGGTTGTTAACAGCTTCGAAGGAATCATCACCAGTATTACAGTACCGGTGGATAATAAATATCTTTGCTGCTACTTTATGGCAGACCGCCAGATCAATGTTGAAGCGCTTACCGCTTATGCGTCAGAATCCCTGGCTCATTACATGGTTCCGGATGTTTTCATCCAGCTGGAAAAATGCCTTTAACACAGAATGCAAAATTGACAAAAAGCATTGCCCAAGCCGGTGGCGCAGCCCAGAAATCTGAAAGAGCCGGAAACTCCAATGCAGAAGAAGATCTTTGACATTGTGGCCCAAGTAGTAGAAAACGACTTCTTCGGAATCGACACCAGTTTTTACAAGGCCGGCCTTTCCTCCATCAGTGCAATGAAGCTCTGTGTTCTGATCTCAGAGGAATTTGGTGTTACCGTAAAAACAAGCGATATCCACGAGAACAATACCGTGGAGAAGCTGGAAAAATATGTCATGCTGGCGCCGAAACTCAGAACCTACGAAAAGAGAGAG
>ENA-OQAJ01000103-OQAJ01000103.1-human-gut-metagenome-genome-assembly--contig:-NODE-103-length-24661-cov-8.265183_pt1 | contig 24661 bp, 25 predicted proteins | sample MGYA00242736_ERZ504529 | MGnify/ENA primary metagenome ERZ504529 (study PRJEB26092, sample SAMD00036275) | human gut metagenome | host: Homo sapiens | study: EMG produced TPA metagenomics assembly of...
GCGGCACGGCATCTGCGTTGCCAAAATGCTCGATAAGACATCCAGTATTATCTGCGCTTTTGGCTTGGCATCTGCCGCACCTCGCTCGCCGTATCGGCACTTAGAATTATGCGGTATTGCCCAAAATGTATAATTTCCGCGGCTGGTAAAATTTTTTGCCGCCGCGGCTTTTTTTTTTGCGGCCAAGTATCTGCTATAATAAGGGCTGTGTAAATGTTTGATAAATAACGAACACTTCCTGAAACTGACTTTGAGGAAGAAGGTGCTGTTATGAATACAGCGAAAGAACTGTATGACCGTTGGCTGGCCCAACCGGAACTGGATACCGCTGTGGCGGAAGAACTGCACGGCATTGCCGGGGATGATGCTGCTATCACGGACCGTTTTTACCGTGACCTGGAATTTGGCACCGGCGGCCTGCGCGGTGTGCTGGGGGCGGGCACCAACCGCATGAACCTGTACACGGTGCGCAAGGCCACCCAGGGCCTGGCCGATTACCTGAACGCGACCGACCTGCCCAAAAAGATCGCCATTGCGCATGACAGCCGCAATAACGGCGAACTGTTCACCCGCGAAGCTGCCCGCGTGCTGGCGGCAAACGGCATTACCGCCTGCGTGTACCCGCGGCTGGAGCCCACGCCCGCACTTTCCTGGGCGGTGCGCTATCTGGGCTGCGGGGCAGGCGTCTGCATTACAGCCAGCCACAACCCGGCCAAGTACAACGGCTATAAAGTGTATGGCGCCGATGGCTGCCAGATCACGCTGGAAGTGGCAGATAAAATTCTGGCTGCAATCGAAAAAGTGGACTGCTTTGACGGCGTAAAGCTGGTGGATTATGAAGCCGGTGTGCAGGCAGGCCGCATTGTGAGCATTGACGACAAATGCCTGGATGATTTTGTACAGGCTGTATATGACCAACGCGTTGGCGATGGCACCGGCATTGAGCAGCTCAAGCTGGTGTACACCCCGCTGAACGGCACCGGCCTGGAGTGCGTAAAAAAACTGCTGGCCAAGCTGGGTGTGACCCATGTGACGGTGGTGCCGGAGCAGGAAACACCGGATGGGAATTTCCCCACCTGCCCGTATCCCAACCCGGAAATCCGCGAAGCCATGCAGAAGGGCCTGGAACTGTGCGATAAAGTACACCCGGATCTACTGCTTGGTACCGACCCCGACTGTGACCGCTGCGGCACCGCTGTGCCGGACGGCAAGGGCGGCTACCGGCTGATCACCGGCAACGAGATGGGCATTATCCTGCTGGATTATATCTGCCGTACCCGCCTGGCCCGCGGCACCATGCCCAAGGATCCCGTGGCCGTGACCACCATTGTTTCCACCGATATGGCAACGCCGGTTGCCAAAAAGTACGGCGTGGAGCTGCGCCGCACCCTGACGGGCTTTAAGTTCATCGGCGAGCAGATCGGCAAGCTGGAAGCAGAGGGCCATGTGGAACGCTATATCTTTGGCTTTGAGGAGAGCTATGGTTACCTGTCCGGCGGACATGTGCGGGATAAGGATGCCGTGAACGCCACGCTGCTGGTGTGTGAAGCCGCCGCCTGGTATGCCCAGCAGGGCATGACGCTGCTGGATGCCATTGAAGCGCTGTACAAAGAGTTTGGCTATTATCGCAACGCCCTGTGCAGCTTTGCCTTTGAAGGCGAAACCGGCATGTACACCATGCAGAACCTGATGAAGACTCTGCGCGCCGACCCGCCCAAAGAGATTGCGGGCTATGCGGTGGAGCGTGTTGCGGATTATGATACCGATGGCACCGGCCTGCCCCGCGCCAACGTGCTGGAATACCACCTGGCGGGCGGCCACAAGCTGATGGTGCGCCCCTCCGGCACCGAGCCGAAAATCAAAGTGTATCTGTCCGCCGTGGGCAAGAGCGAAGCGGAAGCCGATGCGGTGAACGCGGAGCTGGCGAAGGCGGCGGAAATGCTCATGAAGTGAGTTAGGGGGTAGGAGTGAGGAGTTGGATGGGAGAATTAGAAATTAGGAATGAGTAATTAGAAATGAGTAATTAGGAATTTTGCGGTAAGGGCAAGGCCCGGCGGTTTTGATCTGTAGGGAACGATGCCCTTATCGCGCCGGGGAGAGACCCTGCCGGTTGCTATAAACGCTGCCAATATTGTAGGGGACGATGCTTGCATCGTCCCGCGGACGGGCCGCGCCACATCATTCGCCGCAAGGCAACGGGCGCACAATGTGCGCCCCTACGGGATTGGGTAACGAAAAACATCTAAGGTAACACCGCATAATTCTAAGTGCCGATACGGCGAGCGAGGTGCGGCAGATGCTAAGCCAAAAGCGCAGATAATATTGGATATCTTATCGAGCATTTTGGCAACGCAGATGCCGTGCCGCAGCCGCCGGAGCGGTGCTTAAGCCGTCAGGCGGGAATTGTGCGGTGTTGCCCTAAATACAATTTCTAATGCGGTTTTCGCGATTTCTGATTTTTCTATGAATTTTTGACTTCTTGATGCTTTTACTTTTTCAGATACACCCTAGGATACACAAAATAGATTGATAAAATATGTCAGCAGCAGAGGTGACAAAATGGAATTCTCGAAAGACTTTTTTGTGGGGTGCGGCATCGGCAGCGGCACAGGTGGAAGGCGCCTGGAATGAGGATGGCCGCGGGCCGAGCATCTGGGATGTGCTGTACCCCGCCACACCAAATATAACGAGGGCCCACTGCAGGCGTGCGACCACTACCACCGCTACCGTGAAGATGTGGCCCTGATGAAAAAGATGGGGCTGAAAAGCTACCGCTTCTCGGTCAGCTGGTCCCGCATCCTGCCCGATGGCACGGAAAAAATCAACCAGAAAGGCATTGAGTTCTATCAAAGCCTTGTGCGGGAGCTGAAAGCCGCGGGCATTGAGCCGATGGTAACGCTGTACCATTGGGATTTGCCGTATGCGCTGTATTTGCAGGGCGGATGGAAGAACCCGCAGATCCCGGATTGGTTTGCAGCGTACACCAAAATTGTGGTGGAAGCCCTGTCTGACCAGGTACAGTATTGGATGACCCTGAACGAGCCGCAGTGCTTTGTGGGCATCGGCCATCTGCAGGGGCGGCATGCGCCGTTCCTTGATGAACCGGCCAGCCTGCGCCCCGTGACTCGCCATGTACTTTTGGCCCATGCCAAAGCGGTACAGACCATCCGCCAGTATGCAAAGCTGCCGCCTAAGGTGGGGTATGCTCCCACCGGACCGGTGTTTTCGCCCTGCGGGGACGAAAGCGAAGCCGCCATCGCCGAAGCTTACCGCCGGACGATGGAGGTGGAAGGCTGCTATTCCATCAGCTGGTGGTGCGACCCCGTTCTGCTGGGCAGGGTGCCGGAACCGATGGCCAAAGCCCTGGGGGCGGATGTGTTCACCCCGCAGGAACTGGAGCTGCTGCACCAGCCGCTGGATTACCTGGGCTTTAACGTCTACAATGCCTGCGCGGCCCAGCAGCCGGGCAGCGAGTATACCGCCAACACCTGGCAGGGCAGCCCGCGCACTGCGATGGAATGGCCCATCACGCCGGACTGCATCTATTGGGCCATCCGCTTTTTGAACCAGCGGTATGGCCGGCTATCCTGATTACCGAGAACGGCATGGCCAACACAGATTTTGTGATGCTGGACGGTAAAGTGCACGACCCGCAGCGCATTGATTATATGCACCGCCACCTGCTGGCCGCCCGCCGTGCCTTGCAGGAGGGCTACCCGCTGATCGGTTATACCTACTGGTCAATCATGGATAACTATGAGTGGGCCGAAGGCTACAGCAAGCGCTTTGGGCTGATTTATGTGGACTACCGCACCATGGAACGCATCCCCAAGGATTCCGCTGCGTGGTACGCCCATGTGATCGCCACAAACGGCGGCGAGCTGTAAAATGCAAAACATATGTCAGGGGGAAGCTCTGCGCAGGGCTTCCCCTTGACTTTTTGTATGCTGCGCTTTATAATTTGAAAAGACTACCGATTTGATAGGTTGGGCGGGCGCGAACCCGCCCATTTGTTTGTTAATTTACAAAACCGTGGGGGAGCAGGCAGTATGCTGAATCAGTTTTCAAGAACGCAGTTGTTGTTTGGCAAGGAGGCAATGGAGCGTCTGTACAACGCCCGTGTGGCCGTGTTTGGCGTTGGCGGTGTTGGAGGCTATACGGTGGAAGCACTGGCACGCAGCGGCATTGGCACGCTGGACCTGATTGATGACGACAAGGTCTGCCTGACCAACCTGAACCGCCAGATCCTGGCCACCCGCAAAACGGTGGGCAAATACAAGGTGGATGTGGCGGAAGAGCGCATTCATGATATCAACCCGGACGCGTGGTGAACACCTACAAGACGTTCTACATGCCAGACACCGCCGACCAGTTCGATTTCAGCCAGTACGACTACGTGGTCGATGCCATCGACACGGTAAAGGGCAAGCTGGAACTGGTCATGCAGGCGCAGGCAACGGGCACGCCAATCATCAGCTGCATGGGCGCGGGCAACAAACTGGATGCTTCCGCCCTGGAAGTTGCGGATATTTACGATACCTCCGTCTGCCCGCTGGCCCGCGTAATGCGCGCCGAGCTGCGCAAGCGCGGGGTCAAGCACCTGAAGGTGGTATACTCCAAAGAGCCTGCACTGACCCCCATTGATGATATGACCATCAGCTGCCGCACCCATTGCATCTGCCCGCCCGACACGGCCCGCAAATGTACCCACGTCGCCAGGTTCCCGGCAGCAACGCCTTTGTGCCCGCCGCCGCGGGGTTGATCATTGCGGGTGAGGTTGTGCGCGATATTGCCAACGGCGAACCGCAGAAAAAATAAGCAGCACAACACCTATCGAAAACGTCAGGGAAACAAAGATGCTCCGTAAGGGCGAACAGCGTTCGCCCACGGAGGTTTGCCATGTGTATGACATAAATGTGCGTTGCTATGTCAAGGCGTGGGGCGCACAATGTGCGCCCCTATGCTCCCAACAGAATTTTTAATACACGAAAAATTTCGGGAGAGATTCCGGGCGGCGGACATACGCCTATGCTTGGAACGGCTGTACTGCGCGGCAAGCCTGCCAAATCTGGCAGGCTTTTTTTGTGCTGTTTGCAGATTGACAAATGTACAACAAACACATATGCTGTTATTAGTGCGCAATGCCTGCGCAACATGGGAAAAGGAGGGTGCTGAATGGCAGGTAAGCGTGATGAAGTGACCATCGCGGAAGTGGCGGAGGCATTGAATATATCAAAAACAACGGTATCCCGCGCAATATCCGGCAAGGGGCGCGTGAGCGAGGCTACCCGCGCGCGTGTGTTCGATTATATCGGCAAGGGCCGCCAGGATGCCGCTGCGCCGCTGCGCACTGCGCAGCAGGGCCCAACCAACAACCTTGCGCTGGTGATCCCCAAGCATTTTATGCGGCTGGACTTGCCGTTCCTGCGCAAGTGCATGGGCGGTGTGTGGAACATGGCGGCCCAGCGCGGGTATGACCTGCTGCTGTGCTATGCGGGAGAAACCGATGTAGGCCAGCTGGAACGCCAGCTGGAATCCTACAAGGTGGATGGCGTGATTTTGTCCCGTACGATGCTGCATGATGAATGTGTGCAGACTTTGCAGCGCCACAATGTGCCTTTTGTGGCCATTGGCCGTGTGGATGACGATAAGGTGCCCCAGGTGGATAACGACCAGGTAGGAGCGTCTGCCGAGATGACCCGCCTGCTGCTGCAGCTGGGCATGCGCCGCATTGCCTATATGGGCGGCTGTACCGACTATACCGTCAACGAGGACCGGCTGCGCGGCTACCTGCGCGGATTTTCCGACTGTGGGGTGCAGGTGGACCAGAAATTGATTTGGACGGGCATTGAAACCAGCGAACAGCGGATCGATGCATTGGAAGGTGCGCTGGAGCAAAAGCCCGAATGCCTGCTCTGCGCGGATGACAGCATGGCGGTCGCGGTGCTGCAGGAGCTGCGCGCCCGGCACATCAAGGTACCGGAACAGGTGAAACTGGCCAGCTTTTATGATAGTGAGCTGTTGACCAGCTCAAACCCGCAGATCTCGGCCGCTCAGTTTGACGGCGAGCGCCTGGGCGCCACGGCATGCCGGATGCTGCTGGATATTTTGGCGGGCAAGCAAATCGCATTGCGCCAGATGCAGGGATATCAGGTGATTTTGCGCGAGTCCACAAAATAGACAATATTACCAATATTGTAAAATATGATGATTGATACAGCTTTCCTGTGCGCACAGCATGTGCACCAGGAAAGGCTGATTGTTGTTAAAAAGCCTGTACTAAAGTTGCGCAGCGTTGCGCATACAAAATTCGACATTGTTACAAAAGTGTAACAGACTGTGAAAAATGCACAAGAAAATATGGTAAAACATGTTGGTTATGAACATTGACACTGAAAATAGAATCGTGTATTCTTAAATCGTGAAACAAAGTTGCGCAACGATAATGCGCAACCTTGAGAAGCTTGTGATATAGCAGATGAAGGAGAATGATTATGAAAAAGCAACTCGCACTTGCAACAGCTGCCTTGATGGCACTGTCCCTGGCAGCATGCGGCAGCACCGCAACTGCCTCTTCCGCTGCAGAATCTACTGCAGAGTCCACCAGCACTGCAGCTTCCAGCGAAGCCGCCTCCACCGACAGCACCGCAGCTGACGATGGTGACGTTCTGCAGCAGGCTGCAGCCGCTGCTTTCGCCAACGACGTTACCCTGACCATGTGGGGCGCCGAGGAAGACCAGGAACTGCTGCGCACCATCGCTGATAACTTTATCAAAGAATACGGCAATTACGGCGGCAAGATCACCATCAACCTGGGCGCTCAGTCCGAAAAGGAGGCTAAGGATACCGTCCTGACCGACCCCACCGCCGCTGCTGACGTTTACGCATTTGCTGATGACCAGCTGAACGAGCTGGTTCAGGCAGGCGCCCTGCAGGAAGTTCAGCTGAACGCTGACGACATCAAGAGCCGCAACACTGCAGCTTCTGTTGACGCTGCAACCCTGAACGGCAAGCTGTATGCTTACCCCCTGACCGCTGATAACGGCTACTTCATGTTCTATGATAAGTCCTTCTTCACCGAGGATGACGTCAAGAGCCTTGACACGATGATGGAGAAGGCAGCCGCCGCAGGCAAGAAAGTCTCGATGGACGTTGCTAACGGCTGGTACCTGTACAGCTTCTATGCTGGCGCTGGCCTGAACCTGAGCCTGGCTGATGACGGTGTGAACACCGTCTGCAACTGGAACGAAGCTCCGGGCGCTGACGTTACCCAGGCCATCATCGATATCTGCAAGAACCCCGGCTTCATCGCCCTGAAGGATGAAGAGTTCACCGGCAAGCTGAAGGACGGCACCCTGGTTGCTGGCGTTAACGGCACCTGGCGTGCAAACGACGCTGCTGAAGCTTGGGGCGATAATTACGCTGCCTGCAAGCTGCCCACCTACACCCTGAACGGTGAGCAGGTCCAGATGGCTTCCTTCTCCGGCTTCAAATTGATCGGCGTCAACCCCCACAGCTCTAACGTTGGTGCTGCCATGCTGCTGGCTGATTACGTTACCAACGAAGAGAACGAGACCCTCCGCTTCCAGCAGCGTGCACAGGGCCCCTCCAACACCAACGCTCTGGCAGCCGCTTCTTCTCCGGCTCTGACCGCTGTTGTTGCTCAGTCTGAGTACGCTAACCTGCAGCGCGTCGGCGGCAACTACTGGGCTTCTGCTGAAACCCTCGGCCAGATCTGTGTCAACGGCAACCCCGATGGCAAGGATCCCCAGACCCTGATTGAAGATGCTGTTGCTGGCATCACCGCACCGGTTACCCAGTAATTGTTAAGACGAAAAAAGCTGCATTGATACACTAAAACAACGGCCCACAAACGGTCCGGAACGGTTGCCGGGCACGTGTGGGCGCTTGGCGTAACCGCGTTGGAAAGGAGAGATTCCTGTGGCAAAATCCGCTGCTGCGGCCCTGCACACGGAACCAAAGGAACCCAATTTTTTGCAGAAATTTGGTCATGACTTTGTGCACGGCGATATCTTTACCAAACTATCCTTCTTTGTATGGGGTCTGGGCTATATTGGCCACGGCCAGCTGATGAAGGCGCTTCTGGTCACATTTGTACAGGGCTTTGCGCTGTATTTCCTGGCATTCTTTGGCGTACCCAACCTGGCAAAGTTCGGCACCCTCGGCACCGTAAAAATGGAGATGGTGTTCGATGTTGCCACGATGAAAAACGTTGTAAACGATTACGATAACTCGTTTGAGATCCTGCTGATGAGCATGATCGCCTTTATCGTGATCGCGGCACTGATCGCGGCGGCCATGATGGTGGTATCTTCCAACTATCAGCTGCAGAAGATCCGTGAAGCTGGCAAAAAGACCAACAACTTTGTGCAGGACATCAACGTTTACCTGAACGAAAAGTTCTATGTGACCCTGCTCACCCTGCCGGTTCTGGGCGTTGTGGTGTTCACCATTGTGCCGCTGTTCATCCTGATCGCCGTTGCGTTCACCAACTATGACCAGCAGCACATGCCGCCCAATGAACTGTTTACCTGGGTTGGGCTGAACAACTTCTTTACCCTGTTTGGCGGCGGCGGAATGACCTCCACGTTTAGTTATTCCTTTGCCAAGGTTTTAACCTGGACGTTGGTTTGGGCATTCTTTGCCACCTTTACCAACTTCTTTGGCGGCATTTTGATGGCAATGTTCATCAACGACAAAAAGACCAAGTTCCCCAAGTTCTGGCGTACCCTGTTCATGGTGACCATTGCGGTGCCGCAGTTCGTTACGCTGCTGCTGGTGCGCAACTTCTTCTCCAACAACGGTATTTTCAATACCATGATGGCCAATGCAGGCGTTACCGACTTCCTGCATAACATCGGCCTGCTGGATAAGGGCCTTTCTTACATTCCGTTCCTGACCCAGCCGGGCTGGGCCATGTTCACCATCATCATGATCAATATCTGGATCGGCGTGCCGTACCAGATGCTGATCGCTACCGGCGTGCTGATGAACATTCCCGCTGACATGATCGAGGCCGCCCGCATTGACGGCGCCAACCCGGTGCAGATGTTCTTCCGCATCAAGCTGCCCTACCTGCTCAGCGTGCAGGGTCCCTCTCTGGTAACGGATTTCGTCAAGAACGTCAACAACTTCAACGTCATTTACCTGCTCACGCAGGGCGTGTTTGTAACCCAGAATCAGGCCCTTGCACAGTCCAACGCAAAGGAAGTTGACCTGCTGGTTACCTGGCTGTTCCGCTTGACGCAGGATTACTACAACTACAAGATGGCTGCCGTGCTGGGCATTATGGTGTTCATTGTGTGCGCCGTGTTTACGGTTGTATGCTTCCACTTTATCAATAAGAAGGAGGCGACGTTCTCTTGAGTACCACTGCTGTACCCTCTGCCGCTGTGCAAAAGCAGCTGCAACAGGGCAAAGTGAAAAAAGGCATCTTCTCCGTCATCCGCCATCTGGTGCTGGCGCTGCTGGCTTTTATCTGGCTGGTACCCATCGCCTGGCTGTTGCTGACCTCGTTCTCCACCGATAAGGGCATCAACTTTACCCGCTTTGTGCCGGAAAGCTTTACCATGTGGAACTACGTCAGCATTATGACACAGCCGGACTCTGTTGCACAGTTCCCGCGCTGGTTCATGAACACCCTGGTTGTGGCATGCTTTAACTGTGTGATCTCCACCTGCTTTGTGTTGATGGTGGCTTACGCCATAAGCTGCTGCCGCTTCAAGGGCCGCAAGCTGCTGCAGAACTTGTCCGTTACCGTCAACCTGTTCCCCGGCGTTCTGGCCATGATTGCTGTGTACTTTGTTTTGAAGTACATGAACCTGACCAACTCTTACGCCGGTCTGATCATGGTATACGCGGGCTCTTCCGGCCTGGGCTACCTGATCTGTAAGGGCTTTTTTGATACGGTGCCTGTGGCACTGCGTGAGGCCGCCAAGCTGGACGGCGCTTCGGAAGCGCGCATCTTCTTCCAGATCGTCATCCCGATGTCCCGCCCGATCCTGGTGTACACCATTATCAACTCCTCCTGACGCCGTGGACCGACTTTGTTGTGGCAAAGATGATCCTGAACTCCGGCGTTTCGACGGACTGGACGGTGGCAATCGGCCTGTACAACATGCTGCAAAAGGCTTTGGTCAACAGCTACTTCTCCCGTTTCTGCGCAGGCGGTGTTTTGGTGGCTATCCCCATCTCCATCCTGTTTGTCATCATGCAGAAGTTCTATGTTGAGGGCATTACCTCCGGTGCAGCAAAGGGCTAAACCTTTGCATCAACTGCACATGGCACAATAGTTGCAGAAGCTACTATAATTAGGAATTGGAAATCAGGAATGAGGAATTTCGGTGCAGACCGCCAGTTCCGTCTTTCGGGTTTCCGATTCCTAATTTTTGTTTTATGTTTTACAGTGTAGAGGAAAGGGAATCCACGATGAACTTTATCACCAAAGCCCCTGTGATGCTGTGCGGCGGCGATTATAACCCGGATCAATGGCTGGACCGCCCGGATATTCTTGAAGCGGACATCCGCATGATGAAAAAGGCCGGAATGAACAGCGTTACGCTGGGTGTGTTTGCCTGGGCAGCATATGAGCCGCGCGAGGGGGAATATAACTTTACTTGGCTGCGCGAGATCATGGATCGACTGTATGACCAGGGCATTTATACCGAGCTGGCAACGCCCACTGGTGCAAAGCCCAACTGGCTGGCACGCAAATACCCCGAAGTGCTGCGCGTGCAGTCCAACGGTGTGCGGGACCACCAGGGCATGCGCCACAACCACTGCCTGACCAGCCCCATCTACCGCCAGAAGGTAGAGGAGCTGCTGAACCACCTGATCGACGCTGTGGGTGACCACCCCGGCCTGATCTTGTGGCACATTTCCAATGAGCTGGGTGGCGAATGCTACTGCCCGCTGTGCCAAGAGCGCTTCCGCAGCTGGCTGAAAGAAAAGTATCATACCATTGATGCCCTGAACCATGCCTGGTGGACTAGCTTCTGGAGCCACCACTACGACAGCTTTGACGAGGTGGAGCCGCCGTTTGATAACGGGGAGCAGAGCCTGAACGGCCTGAAGCTGGACTGGCGGCGCTTTACCACCTGGAACATGATGGACTATGTACACAGCGAAACGGCGATCCTGCGCAAGCGGACCCCCAATGTGCCCATTACCACGAACCTGATGGAGTACTTCCCCGGATTGGACTACCACAAGCTGCAAAGAGAGCTGGATTTTGTCTGCTGGGACAGTTACCCCCATTGGGGGCGCCCGACCGCAGCACCACCGTGACGGCGGGCATGACGGCGTTTGATCATGCGCTGATCCGCGGCTGCAAGCCGGACAAGCCGTTCCTGCTGATGGAAAGCACCCCAAGCCTGGTGAACTGGCACGAGTATAATAAGCTCAAGCGCCCCGGCGTGAACCGGATGAGCGCTATCCAGACAGTGGCCTGTGGTGCGGACGGCGTGCAGTACTTCCAGTGGCGCAAGGGCCGCGGCGGCTCTGAGCAGTTCCACGGCGCGGTTGTGGACCACGATGGCCGCGATGATACCCGCGTGTTCAACGAAGTGACCGCCACCAACGAAGCCCTGGCCGCCCTGACCCCGGTGTGCGGCAGCCTGCCCAAAGCGGACGCGGCCATGATCTTTGACTGGGACAACCGCTGGGCGCTGGATGACGCCTGGGGCATGCAGATCAAGCAGAAGAATCTGCGCGAAACCTGCTGCCAGCTGTACGCCCAGCTGAACCACTGCGGTGTGGAAACCGACGTTGTGGGCGTGGATGCAGACCTGAACCGCTATAAGCTGGTGGTGCTGCCCATGCTGTTTATGACCAAGCCTGGTTTTGCACAAAAAGATCCGCGAATATGTGGAAAACGGCGGCACCGTTGTGGCCACCTATCTGCTGGGCTATGTGGATGAAAGCACCCTGTGTTGGCTGGGCGGGTTCCCCGGTGACGGCCTGCGCGAAGTGTTTGGCGTGACCGCAAGCGAACTGGACACCCTGTACCCCGGCGAGGGCAACCGTGCCATCTGGGTCAAGAGCAGCCAGCAGAGCAGCATCAAGGATTACTGCGAACTGTTGCAGCCTGCCGAAGGTACCGAGGTGGTGGCTGTGTATGGACAGGATTTCTATTCCGGTCATGCGGCTGTGACCCACCATGTGTTCGGCAAGGGGCACGCTTATTACATCGGTGCGCGCCTGGATGATGCCGGCAACGCCGCTGTGCTGCGTGCAGCTTTGGCCGATGCCAAGGTGCACCTGCGTGACCTGCCGCAGGGTGTGGAATACTACTGCCGCGAAAGCGAGAACGCGCGCTACCATTTCTACATCAACACCACCCAGAGCGCAGTTAAGGTGCAGGTGGAATCCGGTGCAGACCTGTTGAGCGGCAAAAACGTTTTTGGGCAGCATGGAGCTGAAACCCTATGATGCCTGCGCAATTGAGGAAAAAGTGAAATAAGAAAAACGCCATCTTTCCGAAGAAAGCATGGCGTTTTTTTAGTTAGGAGTTAGGAAGTAGGAGTGAGGAGGTAATGTGGAATTAGGAATTGGAGGTGGGGAAAGGGAGCGGCGAGGTTGGTTTGAGCAGATGTTTTGTGGTGCCAGAACGGTCAAGACCGTTCCCTACAGTGCAATTTATTATGCATTGCGGGCATAAAATAACCGGTAGGGCGGGGTCACCCGACCCCGCCGGGAACATTGCAACGTTGAGCATTGGAAATTTGCAACGAAGCAATAAACGCTTGTAGGGGGCGCGTCTCCGACGCCCCGGACGGGCGTAAATTTACTGAGCATTTGTTGGTAATTACACGGTAGGGCGAGGCCTCCGAAATGCATCTGCGGACACAGAGCCCTCTGGCCGCCGGGGTGGCGGACAATGTAAATATTTAGGCCCTGCTTAAGGAACCACCCTTCAGTCCGCGGCGCGGACAGCTTCCCTCAAGGGAAGCCAAATCGTGTTGTAGGTAGCAGCAAAAGTAAGAATGGTATTCTCCTCATGCTTTCGGAACGGTCAAGACCGTTCCCTACAGTGCATTTTATAATGTGCGGCAATATTTATGGTGCACCCCACCCGTAGGGGCGCACCATGTGCGCCCGCTGCGCTGAAGGGGAACTGCTCCTTTTTAGGCCGTGCGTATCTCTCAAATATACTTATCCAACATATCCTGCAAAGCCTGCTTGGGCAGGAAACCGACGCTGCGGGCGGATTCCTGGCCGTTTTTCAGTACGACCAGGCAGGGGATGCTGGAAATGCCGTATTCGGTGGCAAGCTGGCGGTTTTCGTCCACATCAATGCTGTAAAATGCGGCTTTGCTGCCAACTTCATCGGCAAGCTCATGCAGGACCGGGGCAAGCATCTGGCAGGGACCGCACCAGGTTGCAGAAAAATCCAGAACGGCCACGCCCTGTGCTTTGGCCTGGGAAAGATCATTATTGCTGATTTTGGTAACCATAAAAAGGTTCCCTCCTTTAATTATGACTGTAAAGCAGCGTGTTCCGCTGCTGTTTGCCGGACATGGTTATGGCGTATCTACACCATAGTATGGGCCGGGAGGGGGAAAGACATTCCCTTACTGCTGATTGTACACAGTTTGGGCTGCTTTGTCAACAAGAAAAAGACTGAATCTTAATTTTGATATAAAATTACTATAACAAGTAAGACAAATTAAGACGAAAAGCAGATACAGGATAAAACAAAGCCACCCGCTCTGCGCAGGGATCCCTTGCACAGAACGGGTGGCAACTTTGTTGGAAGGTAATCAGCGGTTGTATTTTGCAGTAGCCTGCAGGCGCTGCATGGCACGGTTCAGGGCAATCTTGCTCTGGTAATACTCGTGCATGCTCTGCTTGTGCTGCAAGCGTTCCTCGGCGCGGATGCGGGCGGCCTCGGCACGGTTCTTATCGATATCCTCCGGGCGCTCGCGCTGTCGACCAGCAGCATAACGTAAGCGGGGGTCACTTCGGCAATGCCATCGCCCACCAGTACGTTGCAGGTTTCGCCGTTCACGGTGAACTGCATGATGCCCATTTCCAGGGCAACCAGCACCGGGCTGTGTCCGGCCTGTACGCCGTACTGGCCGTCAGCGGTGGGCAGGGTCAGGCTTTCGCACTCGCCCTGGAAAAACTCGCCGCTGCTGGCCGTGATGTTCAGAACGAACTTTTCCATCAGGCCACACCGCCCTTTTCGGCAGCCTTCTTGCGAGCATCGTCCAGCGTGCCCACGTTGAAGAACGCCCATTCGGGTAGATCATCGACCTGACCGTCCACGATGGCGGCAAAGCCCTTGACAGTTTCGGCCAGGGGCACATATTTGCCCGGCAGGCCGGTAAAGTTCTCGGCAACGAAGAACGGCTGGGACAGGAATTTCTGGATTTTGCGGGCGCGGGCAACGGTCAGCTTATCGTTGTCGTCCAGTTCGTCCATGCCAAGGATGGCGATAATGTCCTGCAGTTCCTGGTAGCGCTGCAAGGTAGCCTGTACCTTGCGGGCCACGCGATAATGCTCCTCGCCCACAATGTCTGCTTCCAGGATGCGGCTGGTGGAATCCAGCGGATCCACGGCGGGGTAGATACCCTGTTCCACGATCTTACGGGACAGAACGGTAGTGGCATCCAGGTGGGCAAAGGTGGTGGCCGGGGCGGGGTCGGTCAGGTCGTCGGCAGGCACATAAACGGCCTGAACCGAGGTGATGGACCCATCACGGGTGGAAGTGATACGCTCCTGCAGGGCACCCAGCTCGTTGGCCAGCGTGGGCTGGTAACCAACGGCGGAGGGCATACGGCCCATCAGGGCGGAAACTTCGGAGCCGGCCTGCACAAAACGGAAGATGTTGTCAATAAACAGCAGCACGTCCTTGTGGCTTTCCTCGCGGAAGTATTCTGCCATGGTCAGGCCGGTTTCGGCAACGCGCATACGGGCTCCCGGCGGTTCGTTCATCTGGCCGAAGATCAGGGCGGTCTTGTTCAGAACGCCGGAAGCGTTCATTTCGCCCCAAAGGTCACAGCCCTCACGGCTGCGCTCGCCAACGCCGGTAAAGATGGAATAGCCGCCGTGCTCGGTGGCTACGTTGTGGATCAGCTCCTGGATCAGCACGGTTTTGCCAACACCGGCGCCGCCAAACAGGCCGATCTTGCCGCCCTTGGCATACGGTGCCAGCAGGTCAATGACCTTGATGCCGGTTTCCAGAATTTCGGTTGCAGGTTTCTGGTCCTCAAAGCCGGGGGCCTTGCGATGGATGGGCCAGGTAGGGACGTCTGCGGCCATGGGGCCTTTGCCGTCAATGGGGCGGCCCAGGGGGTCAAACATGCGGCCCAGGGTGCTTCGCCCACCGGGGCAGTCAGGCCGTGGCCCAGTGCGTTCACGGTCATCCCCTTGCCAAGACCCTCGCTGGCAGAAAGCATAATGCAGCGAACGGTGGTTTCGTTCACATGCTGCGTTACTTCCATCGTGCGCTCGGTGCCCTCAGCGGTCACTGTCAGCGCTTCCTGCAGGGCAGGCAGCTTGCCCTCGGTGAACTGAACGTCCACCACGGGGCCTGCTACACGAATAATTGTTCCCTGTGTCATACGATAGCCTCTTCCTTAATTTCAGAAGTAGATAAATGTTTGAATATTGTATCCCGATAGGGGATACAGTGCAAAAAGTTTAATAGTCGCTGGTTTGCACAGCAGAAGCACCGCCGATGATCTCGGTGATCTCCTGGGTGATTGCACCTGGCGGGTGCGGTTATACTCCAGCTGGAGCGCGTGAATCATATCGGTGGCGCTCTTGGTGGCGGAATCCATGGCGGTCATGCGGGCGCTCTGCTCGGCGCAATAGCTCTCGGTCATGGCACCGAAGATCATGCCGTGCATGTAGATGGGGGCCATCTGCTTGAACACCGACCACGCATCGGGGAACAGCTCAACCTCGCCATGGGGATCGCCCAGTGCGGGCGGCAGCGGCGCAAAGTGGGAGCGTTCCAGCGGCAGCAACTGCAGCATGACCGGTTCAGCGGTCAGGGCGTTCTGGATCTTGGTGTAGATGAGGTAAACCTCATCTACCTCATCCGCCTTGAACGTATCGATCATGTCCGCCGTGATGTCACGCGCACGCTGCAATGTGGGGGCCTGGCCGCTGTACAGAAAATCTTCCACCAGGCGGGGGTCCTTGTGCAGCAGGGCGCGGTAGCCGGTCTGGCCCACCACATAAAAGCGGGCCTTGGGGTCATCGCCGCAGTGCGATTTCAGAAACTTGAGCAGATTCTGGTTGTACGCACCGGCCATGCCTTTGTCCGCCGTCAGCACCAGATAGGCGCGGCGCGGAGATTCCGGGTTGCGGGTGTGGAAGAACGGGTGGACCGGTTCTTCCGGCAGGTGGGGCAGCACACGGGTCATCGTCATCTGCATGCGCTCAAAGTAAGGCGAAACCGCCTGGTAATTTTTGCGTGCCTTGCGCAGCTTGGAGGAGGAGATCAGGTACATGGCATTGGTGATCTTCATGGTGTCCTGAATGCTCTCAATACGCTCCTTGAGCAGCTTAGTGGATGGCATGGGCATCGCCTCCCGCAAATGCGTTCCAGGCGTTCAGGATGGTCTGCACCTGTTCGGGGCTGAGCTTACCGGAAGCCTGGATCTCGTCCATCACGCCGGACGGGTCCGTGCGGAACTGACGCACAAATGCGGAGGTTTTCTGGCGCAGCTCGACGGTTTTGATCTCGTCGAGCACGCGTGGGCGGCGAGGGTCAGCAAACGACCTGCTCGGCGTCGGATTTGGGCTGGTACAGCGGCTGTTTCAGCAGTTCCATCAAAGCCTTGCCGTGTTCCAGCTGGCGGCGGGTCTCAGCGTCCAGGTCAGAGCTGAACTGCGAGAAGGATTCCATATCCTTGTACTGGGCCAGCTCGATACGCAGGTTGGCGTTGGCCTTTTTCATGGCCTTGGTCTGGGCAGCGCCGCCGACACGGGAAACCGACAAGCCAACGTTGACAGCCGGGCGGTTGCCTGCGTTGAACAGTGCGGTCTCCAGGAAGATCTGGCCATCGGTGATGGAAATAACGTTGGTGGGAATGTAGGCGGAAACATCGCCTGCCTGGGTTTCAACAATGGGCAGTGCGGTGATGGAACCGCCGCCCAGGTCGTCCCGCATACGGCAGGAACGTTCCAGCAGACGGGAATGCAGGTAGAAAACGTCGCCGGGGTAAGCCTCACGGCCGGGGGAGCGGCGCAGCAGCAGGGAAATGGCACGGTATGCCACGGCGTGCTTGGAAAGGTCGTCATAGACGATCAGCACGCTCTTGCCCTGGGCCATAAAATATTCGGCCAGTGCGGTGCCGGCATACGGGGCAATGTACTGCAGGGGGGCGCTGTCGCTGGCGGTGGCGGCCACAATGGTGGTGTAGCCCATAGCGCCATGCTTTTTCAGGTCCTCGGCCACGCGGGCAATGGAGGAAGCCTTCTGCCCGATGGCAACGTAGATGCAGAGCACGCCGGTATCTTTCTGGTTCAGGATGGTATCGGTGGCGATGGAGGTCTTGCCGGTCTGGCGGTCGCCGATGATCAACTCACGCTGGCCACGGCCGATGGGGAACATCGAGTCGATGGACAGAATGCCGGTGTGCAGCGGGGTGTCCACGCTCTGGCGCTCCAGAATGCCGGGGGCCTGCTTCTCGATGGGGTTGTAACCAACGGCTTCGATGGCACCCTTGCCGTCGATGGGCTCGCCCAGCGGGTTGATGACGCGGCCCAGGAAAGCTTCGCCGACGGGGATACCGGCGCGCTTGCCGGTACGGGTCACCAGGGTGCCCACGCCGACGGATTCGGCACCATCAAACAGCATAATGCCCAGGTGGGAAGGCTCAACACTTTCCACCATGCCCTTGGCACCGTTTTCAAAGGTGACGATCTCGCCGTACACGGCGCGGTCCATGCCTTCAACGGTAACAATGCCGTCGGCAGCGGACACAACCGTGCCTCCCTCGGCGGTGTTGGCGGCGGGCTTGTAGTCCTCTACGCGGGTCTTCAGGGTGGCCAGGTCGGGCTTGTCGCCGGTCATCTGGTCCAGGGCATGGCGGCCGGAGTTATCAAACACACGGTCGCCCACCTGCAATACATAGCCGGAAAGCAGGCTTTCATCCACGCTGACATCCAGCAGGACTTCGGTTGCATCGTACAGGGATTTCAGCTCGGCCTTGATCTTATCAAGGTCCTGCTCCCGCGGCTGGCGGGCGCAGTGCAGGTCGGCCTTTACAATGCGGTTGGCGGAGAAAAACTCGCGGCTGAATTCACTTGCCATTGCTGTCCCCCGCTTTCTGCAGCAGGTCATCCAGCAGGCGTGCATCGTCCTGCTGCGTCAGGTTGCGCGCCAGCAGCTTTTCACACATATCGCGAGCCAGGGCGGAAGTTTCAGCATTGGCATCGCGCAGGCGGCGGGCATGCTCTGCTTCGGCAGCGGCTTTGCCTTCGGCCACAATCGCATCTGCCTGGCGCTGGGCGTCCTGCAAAAGCTGTTCTTTCTCTTTTTCAGCCTGCTTTTCGTAGGCTTCGCGGCGCTGGGCAGCTTCGGTATCCACATTCTGCAGTTTATCCTGCGCCTGTGCCAAAACAGCCTGTGCGTCGTTCTTTTTTGCCTTCTGCATCGGCGATCGCATCATCGATCTGCTTCTGGCGCTGCTCAATCACGTTCATAACGGGACGGTACAAAAACTTGCGCAGCAGAACAAACAGAACCAGAATGTTGACGACCGTCCACAGAATATTCAAATTCAGTGTCAGCATCGTTTATGCCTCCGTTATCAGCCCAGGAACAGGATGATGAGCAGGGCAACAACGAAGCCGAAAATGGCGGTGCCTTCTGCCAGGGCGGCGCCCAGCAGCAGGTTCTTGCTGATCTTGCTTTCAGCTTCCGGCTGGCGGCTGATGGCCTCCGCTGCCTTACCGGTTGCAATGCCAATGCCGATGCCGGCGCCAATGCCGGTCAGTGCTGCGATGCCAGCGCCCAAAGCTACCAAACTTGCCATAATAAATTACTCCTTTTTATAATAATGTAAAAGTGGGAAAGAAAACGCAGGTCATTCCATCGTTTCTTTCATGAACAGGGAGGTCAGGAAGACAAACACATAGGTTTGGATCAGACCGTCAAACAAATCAAAATACAGGCTGAAAATTGCGGGGACAAAAACCGGAACCACCAGTTTGATGAGTTCATGATGACAAATGCGCCCAGAACGTTGCCGAACAAACGCATGCACAGGCTGGTGGGCCGGATGGCGATTTCCAGAATGTTCATGGGTGTCATCAGGGCAATGGGTTCCGCCAGGCTGTGTACAAATCGCTTGCCGCCCTTTGCATGGATGCCGGAATATTCGATCAGCACAATGCTCATAATAGCCAGCGCTGCGGTAACATTCAGGTCCTTTGTGGGGGGCTTGAGACCAATGATGCCGATCAGGTTGGAGCAGGCAATGTACAGTGCAACCGTGATCAGGTACGGCACATACTGTTTGCCGGCTTCGCCCAGCAGATCTTTGAAGAAGTTATCCATGGTTACCACAGCGGTTTCCAGGATGGCCTGGCGCTTGCTGATATGATTGACCTTGAGATTGCGTGTGAGCAAAATCGAAACGATCACCAAAAAACGCCATGATGCCCCAGCTTACCGCGATGGATTCCGGGATGTCGATGCCGCCAAAAATGGGAAGGGTAAACGCCGTATCAACGTTAAGCTCCTCTTTTAAGGCGGCGGTCAGTTCGTTCATTATTCCGCCTCCTCTGGCCAGCGGGGCAGCTTGTGCGCCGGGCTGGCTTTATGTTTTGAATTTATCTGATAAAAAGCGCACCAAGGAGAAAAACAGAAAGGGGGAAACGGCGATGTTCCGTTTCCGCACCCTCCTTGCTGCGTTCTTTATGCCGCCATAATACCACCATTCCCCGCCATTTGTAAGTCCCTTGCCGCACATTCTGCCTTTTGGATATTCCGTGATTCTGACAGGTTAAAAATACTGTGTATGATGCACAATAAAGCACACTGAAAATTGAGCTAATTGCCGAATTTAATGACAAAAAATACGGAAAAGTTCTTGATTTCAAACAAATCTTGCAGTTTTATGCGGTTTTGATGGTGAGGGAAAGGTACAGTGTTTGTGCAAAACTGCCAAGGAGCGGAAATTCAGGCGATGCGCTCCGCGCCAAGGGCGGTTTCGGATGCAAAGCGGGTAGCCGCCAGCTTTTCCAGTGTGGCAAGCCGCACGCAGATGGTAAACAGCCGGGCCGCAGGTTCAATCTCCTCGGCGCTGGCAAAGCTGGGGGCAATACGGATGTTGCTGTCCTGCGGGTCGCGGCCATAGGGCCAGGTGGAACCGGCGGGGGTGAATTTGACACCGGCCCGGCGGCAAAGCTCCACCGTGCGGGCCGCGCAGCCCGGCATGGTATCGAAGGAAAGGAAGTAGCCGCCGCGGGGTTCCGTCCAGCTGGCAATGCCGCTGCCGTCCAGTTCCTCGCGGAAAATGGAGATGACCTGCTCGAACTTGGGGCGCAGCAGGCGGGCATGGCGTGCCATATGGGCTTCAATGCCGCTTTCATTGCGGAAAAAACGTGCCTGGCGCAGCTGGTTGAGCTTATCGGGGCCGATGGTGGCAAACTTCCACACTTTACGCAGATCGATCAGGTTGGCGGAACTTGCCGCCACGCCGCTGATGCCTGCACCGGGGAAGGAAACCTTGCTGGTGGAGCAGAACTCATACACCATATCCGGGTGCCCGGCATTGGCGCAGGCGGACAGGATGTCTGGCAGGACGGCCGGGGCGTTGGGGTAAAGGTCATGCACGCAGTAGGCGTTATCCCAGAAAATGCGGAAATCCGGCGCTGCGGGTTGCAGGTGGGCAAAGCGCTCCACCACCATGGGGCTGAACACAATGCCGGTGGGGTTCTGGTACTTGGGTACGCACCAGATGCCTTTGATGGAAGCATCCCGCTGGACCAGGTCTTCGATCATGTCCATATCGGGGCCATCATTGTGCATGGGGATGGGGATTAGCTGGAAGCCGAAATGCTCCGTCATGGCGAAATGGCGGTCATAACCCGGCACGGGGCAAAGGAACTTGCGGTCCTTGACCTGCACCCACGGCTCTGCGCCCAGCAGGCCGTCCAGCATGGCGTGGCTGAGGATATCGAACATCATGGTCAGGCTGCTGTTGCCGCCCACCATGACCTGCTCCGGCCGCGCGCGATCATACCGGCCAGCAGGGCTTTTGCTTCGGGAATGCCGTCCAGCCCGCCGTAATTGCGGCAGTCGGTGCCATCCTCACTGTCCAGCACGCTGCGGGAGTTCAGTTCACCCAGCATGCGCTGCGAAAGTGCCAGCTGCTCCGGCGCAGGCTTTCCGCGGGAAAGATCCAGCTGCAGGCCCTGCTGTTCGTACTCATGGTAGCGCTGGCACAGACGGTGGTATTCCCGCTGCATTTCTTTTTTTGTCATATCCTGATACTGCATGGTGTCATCCTTCCTGGGCAATACCGGCAGGGCCGCTTGCTTACCTGGTGTAGCTGAAAACGAAGAAAATGACGAAGATTTCGCAAATGTGCGATGGATTCGAGGCAAAAAGCCGCAGGAATCCTTTGTGGATTCCAAGGATTTTTTGACGCGGAATCGGCCGCATTTGTAGAAATATTCTAAATTTCATTCTAAATTTTCGACGTTTCAGGTACACCCTGGGGGGAGTATGCACGGACCCTGCCGGTATGCCTTGTTTTCTGGAACGGTTTGTATTATACTGTCGGAAAGTACATTTGTAAAATATATGTTTCGCATGCAAAATATTTGTATTTGATATGGCAAAACGCAGGAAAAGAGGAAAAACTGTGAATGTAAACTATGAATATTACCGCTTATTTTACTATGTCTGCAAATATCACAGTATAACCCGCGCGGCCAATGTGCTGCGCATGAGCCAGCCCAATGTGACCCGCGCCCTGAACCGGCTGGAGGAACAGCTGGGCTGCAAGCTGCTGGTGCGCAGCACCCGCGGCGTGACGATGACGCCGGAGGGCGAGGTGCTGTTTGCCCACGTGGAAATCGCCCAGGAGCAGCTGCAGGCGGGGGAAAGCGAGCTGGCGGGCATTACCGCGCTGGAAAGCGGCGCGCTGACCATTAGCGCCAGCGAGACCGCTTTGAATGTGTTTTGCTGGATAAGCTGCGGGAATTCCACCGGCGTTACCCCGGCGTGCGGCTGCGCATTGCCAACCATTCCACCCCGCAAGCCATCCGTGCGCTGGGGCGCGGCTGGTGGATCTTTGTGTGATCACCACCCCGGCCCGGTTGGAATCCACGATGCGCCGTACCCTGCTGATGCCGTTCCAGGAAATTCTGATTGCCGGCAGGGACTTTGAATTTTTGCAGGCCGCCGCTGGGCGCTGAAAGAACTGCAGCAATACCCTCTGATCTGCCTGGGCAGCGAGACGATGACCTATGCGTTCTATAACCAGTTTTACTTAAGCAACAATCTTGTTTTGCAGCCGGATACTGAGGCCGCTACCACCGACCAGGTGGTGCCGCTGGTCAAAAGCGGGCTGGGGCTGGGGTATGTGCCGCAGAATTTTGCCAAGGACGCCCTGGCCGCGGGGGATGTGTTTACCATCCAGTTGAAAGAGGAAATCCCCACCCGTCATGTTGTGCTGGTGCAGGATGGCGGCCGTGTTCCCAACGCAGCTGCGCGCGAATTTGCCCGGATGCTGAACAGCAGCGTTACGCAGCAGAATGCACCATAAGCAGACAAAATTGTGCACCGGCACCAGAAAATTAAAAATATCTGCGTCTGTTTTTGTGAAAGGTGATTGACAACTGCCGTGCGGAACCGTATGATAAAAGTGGAACTTTGCCCGGTACAGCGGGAACCATACGGTGCGCCGGATTCCGCGCAGAGGGACAGAAAATAATAGGAGGGATTGTTTTGAAACAATGGCTGAAAGACGCAGTTTTTTACGAAATTTACCCCCAAAGCTTTTATGATACCAACGGGGATGGCATCGGCGATCTGAAGGGGATTATCGAAAAGCTGGATTACATCAAAGAGCTGGGGTGCAACGCCCTTTGGATCAACCCCTGCTTTGATTCCCCGTTCAAGGATGCCGGGTATGATGTGCGCGATTATAAGCTGATTGCCCCCCGCTATGGCACCAACGCGGATGCCAAAGCGCTGTTTGAAGCAGCTCATGCCAAGGGCATCCATGTGCTGCTGGACCTGGTGCCCGGCCATACCAGCGAGGAACACGCATGGTTTAAGGAGAGCAGCAAGCCGGAAAAGAATGAGTATTCCGACCGCTATATCTGGACGGACTCCTGCTTTAGCGCCGGTGACGGTATGCCGTTCATTGGCGGCGAGACCGACCGCAACGGTACTTATATTTTGAACTTCTTCAAGTGCCAGCCTGCTTTGAACTATGGTTACGGCAAGTGCCGCGAAAAGTGGCAAATGCCCACCGACGCCCCCGGCCCGCGCGCAACGGTGGAAGCCGTGAAGGATGTGATGCGCTTTTGGCTGGATATGGGCTGCGATGGTTTCCGTGTGGATATGGCATCCAGCCTGGTCAAGAATGATACCCACCACAAAAAGTATACCTGTGCCATCTGGCGCGATATTGCCGCTATGCTGGACAAGGAATACCCCGAAGCCGCTCTGGTGAGCGAATGGAACCAGCCGCGCCAGTCCCTGAAAAACGGCTTTGATATGGACTTTATGCTGGAATGGCAGGGCAATGGCTACAGCTGGCTGATGCGCAATTATGATGGCGCAATAGATTCTGACCCGCATAACATCGGCAAGGCGTATTTCTGTGCGGATTCCGGCACGGGTATTGACAAGTTCCTGGATGGCTGGCTGCCCAGCTACAAGGCGACCCGCAAGGACGGCCTGTACTGCTTGATTACCTGCAACCATGATACCATCCGCCCCTCCGCCGGTTTGACCCCGGATGAGCTGAAAATTGCTTACGCCATGCTGTTTACCCTGCCCGGCGCACCGTTTGTGTATTATGGCGATGAGATCGGCATGCGCTATCTGCCGCTGCCCACCAAGGAGGGCGGCTATTTCCGCACCGGTTCCCGCACCCCCATGCAGTGGGATAACAGCGCCAACAAGGGATTTTCTACCGCCGCAGCCGACAAGCTGTACCTGCCGGTGGACGATGCCGCGGACGCCCCCACCGTGGCTGCCCAGCAGGCAGACCCTGACAGCCTGTGGCATACCGTGCAGGGGGTGCTGAACTTCCGCCACAGCCACCGGGATCTGGATTCCGATGCGCCGTTCCATGTGCGGTTTGCCCCCAAGGCAAAGGGCAGCTACCGCCCGTTTGCCTGGGAGCGCGGCAAGCTGATCTGCGCGGTGAACCCCGCCCGCGAGGAAGCAGAACTGCCCCTGAAGCTGGAAGACGGTACCCGCGTGCTGCATGTGATCGGCAAAGCCGAAGTGAAGGGCGATGAGCTGGTGCTGGGTGCACAGAGCTTTGCAATTTTGGGGTAAGCAGAATAGATTGCAAACGCAAATGTTAAGGCAACACCGCACAATTCCCGCCTTGCGGCTTAAGCACCGCTCCGGCAGCTGCGGCACGGCATCTGCGTTGCCAAAATGCTCGATAATGTCGGGTTGCGGTACCCGCATCGTGCTTCGGGG
>ENA-OQAJ01000104-OQAJ01000104.1-human-gut-metagenome-genome-assembly--contig:-NODE-104-length-24570-cov-3.916050_pt1 | contig 24570 bp, 31 predicted proteins | sample MGYA00242736_ERZ504529 | MGnify/ENA primary metagenome ERZ504529 (study PRJEB26092, sample SAMD00036275) | human gut metagenome | host: Homo sapiens | study: EMG produced TPA metagenomics assembly of...
CCTGTGCACAGGGATCCTCGCCGTAGACGGTCATGCGGCTGTAGTCGCCCTGCGTCAGGCGCACCACCTTGCCGCCCCGCAGGTCAATGGCTGGAAAAAGCTGCATAATTTTTCTCCTTACAATTCCGCAAATGCTTTCAGAATGCGCAGGCCAGTATCCCCGCTCTTTTCCGGGTGGAACTGGGTGCCATACACCCTGCCCGCCCGCACCGCGCCGGTGACGGGAATGGAATAGTCGCTCACAGCCAGTGTACTCTCCGTACAGTTCTTGCCGTAGTAGCTGTGGACGTAATAGACGTATTCGCCCTCACGGATGTACTTGAACAGCGGGTCGTCCTTTACAATGTGCAAGGCGTTCCAGCCGATCTGCGGCACCTTCAGGCTCTTGTCCGCAAGGTCGGGCTCCAGCGGGCAGACCTCGCCCTTCACAAAGCCGAGGCCTTCGTGCTCACCGTACTCGTAGCTCTTTTTAAACAGCAGCTGCATGCCAAGGCAGATGCCCAGCAGCGGCTTCCTTTCGGCTTCTTCTTTCATGACCGGCACAAGGCCCGTCGCCTCCAGCTTGGCCATGGCATCGGCAAAAGCGCCCACGCCCGGCAAGATGAGCCGGTCGGCTTTGCGGATGGTGTCCGCGTCCGCAGTCACAACGGCTTCCAGTCCCAGCTGCTTCAGGCTGGACTTCAGGCTGAACAGGTTGCCCACGCCATAATCGATAATTGCGATCATACCAGCAGTCCTTTCGTGGAAGGAATTTCGTCCTTGTGGGCTTCGTCGATCTTCACGGCCGCGCCCAGTGCATGGCCTGCGCCCTTGAAGCAGGCCTCGAGGATGTGGTGTGTATTTTCTCCCGCAAATTGTACAAAGTGGATCGTGGCGGGCACGCTGCGGGCAAAGCCCAGCCAGAATTCCTTAGCGCACTCCACGTCAAAATCGCCCACCTTTTCGGTGTTGCAATGGACGTCCCAGTTCAGAGTACAGCGGCCCGAGAGATCGACGGCACACAGGATCAGTGCTTCATCCATGGGCAGATAAAAGCTGCCGTAGCGCTGGATGCCACGCATATCGCCCAGCGCCCGTGCAAAGGCCTGACCCAGTGCAATGCCCACATCCTCGGTGGTGTGGTGGTAGTCCACCTGCACATCGCCGTGGCAGGTGAGCACCAGATCGAACCGGCCATGGCGGGCGAACAGCTCCAGCATGTGGTTCAGAAAGCCGCACCCGGTGTCCACCTCGTAGCGGCCGGTGCCGTCCAGATCAAGGGTAAGGTCGATCTGGGTCTCATTGGTGTTGCGTTCCAGCGAGATCATTCGGTTCGGCATGGTTCATTCCTCCATGATCTTATCCAGCGTTTCCATAAACGTCTGCATCTGTTCTGGCGTGCCAATGGTGATGCGCAGCCAGTTCTGGATGCGGGGCGCGTCAAAATGGCGCACCAGAATGCCGTTTTTCTTCAACTCTTTGTAGAGTGTTCCGCCGTCTTTCCGGTCGGTACTTGCAAACAGGAAGTTGGAGCGGCTGTCCAGCACGGCAAAGCCGCGCTGTTCCAGCTGCTGTTTTGTCCATGCGCGGGTGTCCACGATGGCGGCGCGGGTCCTGTCAAAATAAGCGGTATCTTCCAGCGCGGCCTGCCCGGCCTTCAGGGTTAGGCGGTTGATGTTGTAGGGGTTCAGGCTGAACTTGACTCGGTTCAGGTCGGCAATGAGCTTTGCATTGCCCATGGCAAGACCCAGACGCGCACCGGCCAGCTGCCGGGACTTGGAAAAGGTCTGCACCACCAGCAGGTTCTCGTACTGGTCGATGAGGGGCACGCAGCTCTCGCCGCCAAAGTCCACATAGGCCTCGTCCACAATGACCACATTGTTCGGGTTTGCCTTTAAGATGCCCTCAATTTCCGCTCGGGGCAGTGCAATGCCGGTGGGGGCGTGGGGTTTGCAAGGACGATGGTCTGGTTCAGGCCGTAGTAGTCCTCGGGTCAAGGGTGAAATCCTCTTTCAGCGGGATGATGTGGCTGGGAATGTGCATCAGTCCGCACCACACGCCGTAGCAGCCGTAGGTGATGTCGGCATAGGCCAGCGGGTGGTCTGCGTCGCAGAAGGCACGCAGCGCAAAGAAGAGGTTCTCGTCGCTGCCATTGCCGGGCATGATCTGCTCCGGCTGCAAACCGAAGTGGGCTGCGGCCGCCTTGAGCAGGTCGGCACAGGCGGGGTCGGAGTAAAGGCGCAGCTTTTCCACCTCGTGCTCGCTCACGGCGCGATCACCGCCGGGGAGGGCAGATAGGGGCTTTCGTTGGTGTTCAGTTTGATGTACTGCTGATCCTGCGGCTGCTCACCCGGGGTGTAGGGGGTGACAGCGGCCAGAGTGGGAGAAAGAAAACGACTCATATAAAAACCCTCTCAGTCAAAGCCTGACGGCTTTGCCAGCTCCCCCGAAGGGGGAGCTTTTTTGCATCTTACGGTTTCCACTCTCAAAGCTCCCCTTCGAGGAAAGACTTCCCCCGGCCGGGGGAAGATGTCACCGCGGGTGACAAAAAGGGGAATCTGGCGCGCAAGCGCCTGAGAGGGTCACTTTTCATACCGGATGGTCACGCTGCGGGCGTGGGCGTGCAGGCCCTCGCGCTCGGCAAAATCGGCGATGCGGGGGGCTACTTCGCCCAGCGCTTCACGGGTGTAGTAGAGGAAGCTGGACTTCTTTACAAAGTCGTCTACGCCCAAGGGGCTTGAGAAGCGGGCGGTGCCGCTGGTGGGCAGGGTGTGGTTGGGGCCTGCAAAGTAATCGCCCAGCGCTTCCGGCACGTTGCGGCCAAGGAAGATGCTGCCTGCATTTTTGATCTCGTTCAGCACGCCGAAGGGGTCCTCCACGCACACTTCCAGATGTTCCGGTGCAATGATGTTGCAGGCTTCAATGGCCTTGTGCAGGTCGGTGCAGAGGATGATCTTGCCGTTGTCGTCCACGCTGGCGCGGGCGATGGCGGCACGGGGCAGCTGAGGGATCTGCACCTCCAGCTCCGCCTGCACGGCCTTGGCCAGCTCCGGGCTGTCGGTGACGAGGACCGGGCTTGCCAGTTTGTCGTGCTCGGCCTGACTCAGCAGGTCCGCCGCCACCCATGCAGGGTTGCAGCCGCCGTCGGCCAGCACCAGAATTTCGCTGGGGCCTGCGATCATATCGATGCCCACCTTGCCGAACACCTTGCGCTTGGCGGTGGCAACGTAGATGTTGCCGGGGCCAACGATCTTATCCACCGCGGGGATGCTCTGGGTGCCGTAGGCGAGAGCCGCCACAGCCTGTGCGCCGCCGGTCTTGAAGATCTTGGTCACGCCTGCGGTGGCAGCGGCGGCAAGGATGACCGGGTTCACCCTGCCGTCCTTTCCGGCGGGGGTGGTCATGACGATTTCGGACACGCCTGCCACCTTTGCCGGGATCACGTCCATGAGCACGGTGGAGGGATAGGCCGCCGTGCCGCCGGGCACATAGACACCGGCCTTTTTCAATGGGGGTATATTTCTGGCCCAGCACGATGCCGGGCTTGTCGTTCACCACAAAATTCTTGTGCACCTGCTGGCGGTGGAAGCTCTCGATGTTGGCGGCGGCTTCGCGCAGGGTCTCGAGGAAGTAGGGGTCCATGTTCGCAAAGGCCTCGTCGATCTCCTCCTGCGTCACCTGCAGGGCATCGATCTTCGCGCCGTCAAATTTCAGCGCATAATCCTTCAGGGCATCGTCGCCCCGGGCGCGCACATCGGCAATGATGCCGTCCACCACATCCTCTACGTTCTTTTCCGCGCGGATGTCGCGGTTCAGGATCTCTTCGGGCTTCAGCTCGTCAAAGTTATACAGCTTGATCATTTTGCTTCCTCCTTGTTCTGCAGTTCCGCCCGCAGCTTTTCCAGCATGGTGTCCATTTCGGCGTGCTTGAACTGGTAGCTGGCCTTGTTGGCAATGAACCGGGCCGAGATGGGCATGAACTCGGTGACCACCTTCAGGCCGTTCTCCCGCAGGGTGGTGCCGGTCTCCACGATATCCACGATGACGTCCGAAAGGCCCAGAATGGGGGCCAGCTCAATGGAGCCGTTCAGCTTGATGATATCGATGTCCCGCCCCATGGATGCGTAGTAGCTCTTTGCAATGTTGACGAATTTGGTGGCCACCCGCACCGGGCGGCTGGGGTCGTCCTTGTAATCGGCCGGGGCTGCAACGCACATGCGGCATTTGCCAAGGCCGGTGTCCAGCAGCTCGTACACATCGGCAGAAGCCTCTGTGAGGATGTCCTTTCCCACGATGCCCACATCGGCGGCACCGTGCTCCACATAGATGGCAACATCGCTGGGTTTGACGAGGAAGTAGCGGATGCCGGCCTCCGGGTTTCCACCACCAGCTTGCGGGTAGCGTTGTAGTCCTCCGGGCAGCCGTAGCCGATGCCCGCCAGCAGGTTATACACCTTATCGCCCAGACGGCCCTTGGGCAGAGCCACGTTCAGCATCACCCTGTCGGTGCTGTTCTTCTGCACCGGCGGCAACGGGGCGCTCAGGCGGTCCAGCTCGTCCAGATAGACCGCAAAGCCGATGGCACCGCACCGGGGGTGAACTTCTGCATCAGCAGGTCGTAGCGGCCGCCCTTGAGCAGGGGGCGGGGCAGGGCTTTCAGGTAGCCCTGAAACACAAGGCCGTTGTAGTATTCCATCTCACCGGCCAGCGTCATGTCCAGCCGGATCACGCCGCCCGCCTTTTCCAGCGGCACAGCCAGCGCTTCCAGCTCGGCCACCGCTGCGCGCATGGCATCGTTTTTGCACAGGGCTGCAGCCTTTTCCATCGTTTCGGCATAGGCACCGGAAAGATCCAGCACGCTGCACAGGGTATCGGCGGCATCGGCAAGACCGGCGGCTCCGGCTGCAGCCCGCAGCTCGTGGGCGTTTTTCTCCCGCAGCTTTTCCAGCAGCTTTGCGCGGGCGGCATCCGGCACGCCCAGCGCGTCGAACAGGCCGAACAGGTAGCCCATGTGGCTCACTTCCAGCACCCACTCGGCCCCCAGCGCATCCAGCGACCGCGCCGCCAGACACACCGCCTGCTGCACCTGTGCTTCGCCCACCGCGCCCAGCATCTCAAGGCCCATCTGGCTGATCTCTTTTAAAGGTGTGGCTCTCGGCGGAAGGGCGGTAGACGTTCTCGTGATAGTAGTAGCACAGGGTCTCGCCGGGGGTGGGCTGCGCCGTCTTGGCAATGGAGAGGGTCACGTCCGGCTTGAGGGCCAGCAGACGGCCATCCAGATCGGTAAAGGTGATGACCTGCTCGGACGACAAAAAGCTGCGGTTCTCCTGATACAGGCCGTACTCCTCAAACCGGCCCATATGATACTTGCGGCAGCCCGCCGCTTCGTACAAGGCGCGCAGTGCAAAGGAGGCGCGCTCCTTGGGCTGCAGGTTTGCAATGCTGAATTCCATTGTCGGTTCCCCCATTTCTTACTTGAGTTTATTTTACTTTATCTAGGTAAAGTTGTAAAGTAGGAAAGTGACGGTGTTTTCAACTCAATGATACGATTTTTCTGTGCGTTTGTACAGGGAAAAGAAGAAAAGGAGCCGTTGCATGGCGCAACAGCTCCTTTTCAGCACGCATATTTACCCAAGCAGGTCCAGCACACTGGCCTTCGGGCGGGCACCCACGGCCTGACGCACCAGCTTGCCCTGCTCAAACACCAGCAGGGTGGGGATGCTCATCACGCCGAACTGGCCGGCCAGCTCCGGCTGCTCGTCTACGTTCACCTTGCCCACCTTCACATCGGTGCGCTCCTCGGCCACCTCGTCCACAACGGGACTGAGCATGCGGCAGGGGCCGCACCAGCTGGCCCAGAAGTCCAGCAGGACAGGCTTTGCGCTCTGCAGTACCTCCTGCTCAAAATTTTCCTTCGTGATCGTAACAACTGCCATATTTCTACCTCCTGAAAGGGTTCGCTCGTGGTTGTTCTTATGGCATCAGTATACCCAAAACGCCGGGGCTTTTCCGTAACCGGGTCACATTGGGGCGCAAAAAAGCCCGGAGCAGGAAGAAAGAATACTGCTCCGGGCAGGGAAACGCTTATTTCAGTGTTCTGTCAGCAGGGTATCAGACACCGGCCACGCAGTTCTTGCCGGCGATGTAGCCGTAGTAGACGCACAGGCTGTGGCTGATGCCGCGCATGCAGATGGGGTATTCCACTGCGTAGCGGCTGCCCTGCACATTGCCGCAGACATACAGGCCCTTGATGATGTCGCGCTTGGGGCTGGCGGGGTCCTCCTCGGTGAAGGTGTGGCAGTTCTCGTCGCTCTCCAGGCCGCCCACGCACACCAGCATGGAAGTGGTGCCCCACTGGCATGCATAGTACGGGGGATTCTCCAGCGCGAACATCCGGCTTGCGGGCTTGCCGAAGTCATCGTCGGAACCGGCCTTGGCCAGCTCGTTGTAGCGCTCGACGGAAGCCAGTGCATTATCCAGTGCATCGCCCTCAAAGCCGCACTGGGTCAGCAGGTCTTCCAGTGTATCGGCCTTGAACTGGTAAGCCTCGGCCTTTGCGCTGATCTTGGTGTACTGACGGTCGGTGTAGTTGGGGTTGGACTCATCCTCATCCTCGGGGATGATGTAGCACAGGCCGCCGTGGTTTGCGGGCATGTAGGGCACCTCTTCGCCCCACTTGGAGTCGTACAGCTGGAAGGAGGTGCACTCGGGCTGCAGCTCGATCTGGTTTTCCAGCTGCTGGCCGGGGATGCACTCGTTCATGAAACGGTCGCCGCGCTTGTTGATCTGCAGGAAGGGGGTCACGCCCATGCCGCTGCCCATGTGGTGGGTCATCGGTGCGTGGAAATCCTGCACCTTTGCGCCGATCCATGCGCCCATGCGCAGGCCGTCGCCGGTCTCCACGGTCTTGCCCTCCACGTCAACGCCCAGCATACCCATGGCACCCATGTTGGCGATCTTCTTCTCCACGATCTCGGGAGCAAAATGCTTCATGATCTTCTCGTCGCCGGAGTTGTCGCCGGTAGCCAGGATCACGCCCTTGGAAGCGTTGAGCTGGATGTACTTGTTGTCATTCTGTGCGTCGCGGATGATCACGCCGGTCACGCGGCCGTCGCTGTCCTTCAGCAGCTTGGTGCCGAAGCAGCCGAAGAAGGTCTGTGCACCGTTCTCAACGGCCTTGTTCAGGTTGGCTTCCACTATAAAGCCCTGCTGATCCTTGCGGGAAGAGCGGAACTCCATGCTGGAAGGGAAGGTGGGGAACTCTTCGTTGCGGTAATCGTAGTGCTCGGGCTGAGGCCATGCCAGCGGCACCAGAATACCCTTGTCGAACTGCTCCTGGGTCACGGCCTCACGGGTGGAGTCGCAGATGGTCAGCTCGGGGTAAGCCTCGATGAACCAGTCCATGACCTCGTGTGCATGGGAAGCCCACTTTTTCAGGATGGAGCGCTTGTTGCGGTAGGTGCACTCGCGCATCAGGCGGTCGACCACAACATCCTCGTCCACGATGTTCTCACGGCCCCAGCGCTTGTTCAGGCTGCCGTTCAGCAGGGCATACTCGCCGCTGCGGCAGTTGAAGGAAGAGCTCTTTTCCACGATGGCAACTTTTGCGCCCTCCTCGGCAGCCGCACGGGCAGCGCAGACGCCGGACAGACCGGCGCCGATGATGACCACATCAAAGTCCTGGGTCTCACTGGCCTGCACGTCCGGCTCTTCGCCCAGCCAGTCATCGCCGGTATCCCCGGCGGTATCTGCAGCAGGCTCTTCGGAAGCAACGCCCATAGCCTGCTCGATGCAGCTGGCGGCAGCCTTCTTGACCGCGTTGGTGGTGACGGTGGCGCCGGAGATGTTGTCGATCTCGGTACCCTGTGCGGCCATGATGGCCTCCTGCAGGGTGGGTGCGGCCACGCCGCCGATGCTTTCGGTCTCGTTGGAGGCATCGATGACCACCTCGGTGATGGCGGTCTCGCTGAAGGTCATGGTCACCTTCACCTCACCGATGCCGGTGGCCGTGCCGGTGTAGGTACCGGCGGTGTAGATGGCATCGCCGGTAGCGGCGGTGCTGGAAGAAGCTGCGGAGTTGCAGGCAGCCAGCGCACCGGCGGTGACGCCGCTCATGGCGGCAGCGGCGGCGACCTTCAAAAAGCCTTTGCGGGAGATCTTTTCCATTTGGATTTCCTCTTTCTTCTCATCAATTTCTCTTCGTCTCTGCGGGAGTTTTTTCCCGCGCCGCACTTAGTATAAAATATAACGAAAGTAAAAGGGAAACAAAAAAATTTTGCTATCCTAATAAAAAGTGTTTATAATCTGTCTCCGCCTCACTGCTATACTGAGAGCAGACGGATCTTCCCCTGCACAGAAAGGAGCTTTTTTCGGATGAACGACCACCAGCTGCTGTGTTTTCTCACCGTGAGCCGGACCCTGAATTTTACCACAGCCGCCCGGGAGCTGTACTGCACCCAGCCCGCCCTCAGCTACCAGATCCGCAGTCTGGAAAAGGAGCTGGATCTGGCCCTGTTTGAGCGCAGCACCACCCGCGTGGCGCTGACCGAAGCAGGCCGGGCCTTTGTGCCGCAGGCGGAGGGGATCTATCGCAGCATCCTGAACGCCCGCACCGCACTGAAGGGCTTTGCCCGGCGGCGCACACTGACCCTGCGCCTGCCGCCGGTGCTGCTGCAGCGGGATCCCATTTATCCCATCCTGATGGCACGGCTGCACGCCGCACTGCCGAGATATAAGTTTGCGGTGGACACTCGGCCCGTGTCACGCAACCCCCACGAAATGCTCTGCAGCGAGGCAGACGCAGCCCTCTATCTGCCCTTTGGGCCGCTGCAGCCGGAGATCGAGCGCACCCCCATCCTGCACAACACCTTTTACCTGATCGTATCGCCGGAGCACCCGCTCACAGGGCGCAGCACTCTGGCGCTGGCCGATCTTGCCGGGCAGCAGCTGTTTTATGAGCCGCTGTATCAGGAAATGGTGGATCTTGCCGTTGTTCAGCCCGGCCTGCCGTTTTCCGCACCAAGCTGGCACATGGTGGAAAACTACGAGTGTGTTTACAACGATCTGCTTGCTGGGCGCGGCATGTTTTTGTGTCCGATGAAATACCCGGCCTTTCCGGCTGCATGGTATCTGCCGCTGCAGCTGCCGTTGCCGGACACCTGTCTGCTGACCCTGCGGGACGACCCGCGTCCCGAGATCCAACGGCTGCGGGAGGTATTTACCGCTGTATACGCCAGCCGTGCAAAGCTGCTGGGCGAAGAATGAACGCAAAAAGGGGCTGCTGCACCTCGTTTTGAACGAACGTGCAGCAGCCCTTCAGCTCTTATAATATTCCGGACAGCTTTATTTGCCCAGCATTTCGTGGGCAGTCTTGCAGATGGTAGCGGCATCCAGACCGTAGAACTTCAGCAGGTCCCATGCAGGGCCGGAGCAGCCGAACACGTCCTGCACGCCCACGCGGCGCACAGGGGTGGGCAGCTTTTCGCTCAGCACGGCGCAGACGGCCTCGCCCAGACCTCCGATGACATTGTGCTCCTCGGCGGTGATGACCTTGCCGCACTCCTTTGCAGCCTTGAGGACGATCTCCTCGTCCAGAGGCTTGATGGTGTGGATGTTGATGACCCGGGCATGGATGCCCTCAGCGGCCAGCTGCTCCGCGGCAATGCGGGCTTCGTTGACCATCAGGCCGGTGGCGATGATGGCAATGTCGCTGCCCTCAGTGATCTGCTCACCCTTGCCGATCTCGAAGTGATAGTTCTCGGCATCGTGGAACACAGGCACAGCCAAACGGCCAAAGCGCAGATAGACGGGGCCTTCCATTGCGTAGGCAGCACGCACAGCGGCGCGGGCCTCCACATCGTCGGCGGGGCAGATCACGGTCATGCCGGGGGATGCTGCGCATGAGGGCAAAGTCCGTCGCAGCACTGATGGGAAGCGCCGTCCTCGCCCACCGAGATGCCGCCGTGGGTGGCACCGATCTTCACGTTCAGGTGGGGATAGCCAATGGAGTTGCGCACCTGCTCAAAGGCACGGCCGGCGGCGAACATGGCAAAGCTGGAAACAAAGGGCACGTAGCCCATGGTGGACAGGCCCGCAGCCACGCCCATCATGTTTTCCTCGGCAATGCCGCAGTCAAAATGACGATCCGGGTAAGCCTTGCGGAACATACCGGTCTTGGTGGCAGCAGCAAGGTCTGCGTCCAGCACCACCAGATCCTCGTGGCCTTCGGCGGCCAGCTCCTTCAGGGTGTTGCCGTAGCTTTCACGGGTAGCGATCTTCTTCACATCTGCCATCTTAGTTTTCCTCCTGCTCCAGTGCGGCGTATGCGGCGTTCAGTTCCTCAATTGCGATCTTGTACTCGTCATCGTTGGGGCCCTTGCCGTGCCAGTCCACAGAGTTGGTCATATAGGAAACGCCCTTGCCCTTTGTGGTGTCCATAATGATGCAGGTGGGCTTTGCAGTCTCTGCATGGAATGCCTGCATGGCGGCTTCGATCTGGTCGTAGTCGTGGCCGTCGATGGTGACAACATTGAAGTTGAAGGCCTTCAGCTTCTCTTCCAGCGGGGCGCTGTTCATCACGGTCTCGGTGGTGCCGTCGATCTGCAGGTGGTTGCGGTCCAGCACAACGCACAGGTTGGAAAGGCCGTAGTGTGCGGCAAACATGAAGGCTTCCCAGCACTCGCCCTCTTCCACCTCGCCGTCGCCCAGGATGGTGTAGACGTTGATGGGCTTACCGGCGTGCTTGGCACCCAGTGCCATGCCGCAGGCGGCAGACACGCCCTGACCCAGACTGCCGGTGGACATATCCACACCCGGGGTCTCGTTCATGTTGGGGTGGCCCTGCAGATAGCTGCCGATCTTACGCAGGGTCTTAAGGTCTTCCACCGGGAAATAGCCGCGCTCTGCCAGCGCTGCATACAGTGCCGGTGCAGCATGGCCCTTGGACAGCACCAGACGGTCGCGGTCGGCCTTCTTGGGGTCCTTCGGGTCAATGTTCATTTCCACGAAATAGAGGTAGCTCAGCAGCTCGGCGATATCCAGACTGCCGCCCGGATGGCCGCACTTTGCGCTGTGCGTGCCCTCGATCACGCCCATGCGGATGTGGCAGGCGTGCTTGGCCAGAGTAAGTTTTTCTGCATTTGTCATGATGGTCCTCCCGTATGAACCTCAGATTTGCACATGTTCAAAAAAGCCTTTCGTCAGCGCCGGTGCAGTCCTGCTGCCCGCAGCGCGCTCTTTTTCAAGTTTATATTAGCTATTCTATGCAAAAAGGTCAAGCTTCTTCATGCAAAATGTACACACGCGGGGAAATATTCATTGAAATTTGCCGCTTTTTGGTTAAATTGCAGGCTTTTTGCCGTATCTTGACAAAGCCAGAGGCATCTGCTATATTTTTCACAGATTCCGGCAGGAAGCCGGGTGCGCGGACAGAAGTCCGTGTTCTCCATCCTGATGGAGCATTTATCCACCGCTGCGCTTACGCAGCGGTGCAGCGCAAAGCCCACAGGGGGCCTTTGCGTTCTGCCATCTTATTTTTGCTGCTATAGACACCACGAAGGGGTCTGCCGTTGGCTTGTAAGCCGGGCAGACCTCTTTTTTGTCTGGCCAAAGGAGGAAGCTTTTTATGAAAATGAACCCCCATTCCACCACCCGCAGCCTCGTGCTGGCTGCACTGTTCCTTGCACTGGCCTTTGTGCTGCCCATGATCACCGGCCATGTGCCGCAGGTGGGCAACATGCTGTGCCCGATGCACTTTCCCATTCTGCTGTGCGGCTTTGTGCTGGGCGGCCCATGGGGCCTTGCCGTGGGCTTCATTGCTCCGCTGGTGCGGTCGGTGCTGTTCGGCATGCCGCCGATGTTCCCCATCGCCATTGCCATGGCCTTTGAGCTGGCCGCCTACGGCCTTGTGTCCGGCGTGCTCTGGCACAAGGTGAAGCACACCGTGCCCATGATGTACGCTTCTCTTGTCACCGCCATGGTGGCAGGCCGTTTGGTCTGGGGTGCAGTACGCTTTGTGCTGGCCGGCCTGACCGGTTCCAGCTTCCCGTTCAGCGCGTTTTTTGTCCGGTGCGCTGCTCACCGCCGTGCGGGCATCGCGGCACAGCTGGTGCTCATCCCGCTGATTTTGGTGGCTTTGCAGAAGGCAAAGGTCATCGATTGACTTACGATTTAGGCTGCCCTCCGCTTTGCTCTAGGCATAAACAGCGGAAATTTTATTTTTTATTATTACAGAAGAGCAGCGGCTGCGGCCGCTGCTCTTCTGTTTTTCACGGGAGGGGCCGATGAAAACGCCCTGCTGCCCGTTACATCTTTTCCCGTAAAAGCGAAGGGGCTGTTGCCAAGGACTCCCTCAGTCACGGCTTCGCCGCGCCAGCTCCCTCACGGAGGGAGCCTGACATGACGGTAAGCTGTGAAGCCTCCCTCATTGAGGGAGGTGGCATCGCGTAAGCGATGTCGGAAGGAGTTTGGCAACAGCCCTTTCTATATTTTAAATTTTTCAGTTCTTCTTACCAGTAAAACTCCGGCAGGGACTTGCCCTGCTTGCGCCACTGATGGTACTCGGCGGTGGCAGCGAACTCCACGTCACCGGCAGAGTTCAGGGCAGTCTCAACAGAGTCCTGCACCACGCCGATGATGAAGCCGACACCCACCATCTGCATGGCGACATCGTTGGAGATGCCGAACAGGGAGCAGGCCATGGGGATCAGCAGCAGGGAACCGCCGGCCACGCCGGAAGCACCGCAGGCACCCAGAGCGCTCATAGCGCTCAGCACGATGGCTGCAGGCAGAGACACCTGAATGCCCAAGGTGTTAGCAGCGGCCAGCGTCATGATGGTGATGGTGATGGCGGCACCGTCCATGTTGATGGTGGCGCCCAGCGGAATGGAGACGGAGTACATATCCTTGTCCAGACCCAGCTTTTCGCACAGGGCCATGTTCACGGGGATGTTGGCGGCGGAGCTGCGGGTGAAGAAGGCGGTCAGGCCGGACTCACGCAGGCAGCGGAACACCAGCGGATAGGGGTTGCAGCCCAGATAGATAAACATGATGAAGGGGGAGACGATGAGGGCCATGAACAGCATGGTGCCCACCAGCAGAGCCAGCAGCTTGCCGTACTGGGTAAAGATGGCAAGGCCGTTGCCGGAAACATTGGTGTAGACCAGACCCATGATGCCGAAGGGTGCCAGATTGATGATCCAGCGCACGATCTGGGAGACCGCATCGGCGGTGTTTGCCATAAAGGTCTTGGTGGTGTCAGAGCCGATCTTCTTCATGGCCACGCCGAACATGCAGGCCCAGAACAGGATGCCGATGTAGTTGCCGCTCATGATGGCACTGACGGGGTTTGCCACAAAGTTGGTGAGCAGAGTGCCCATCACTTCGCCCAGACCCTGCGGCACCACGTCCGACTGGGCAGCGTCTGCCAGCACGACCGTGACCGGGAACATAAAGCTGGTCACCACTGCGATGGCCGCAGCCAGAAAGGTGGTGAGCATGTACAGCCAGATGACCGTGCCGAAGCGGCGGTCCAGCTTGGAAGAGCCCTGTGCCAGAGCACTTGCCACAATCACGAACACCAGCACCGGGGCGATGCCCTTCAGTGCGCCAACGAACAGGTTGCCCAGTTCACCCACCCAGCCTGCACCGGGGGCCACCAGAGCCAGCACCGCACCGATGAACAGGCCGATCAGAATGCGAACGATCAGGCTGATGCCGTTGTAGCGGGCAACTGCCTTATTCAACGTTTTTCATATAGACACTCCTCTTTCCTATTGTACGCCAATGGCGTACAGCTTCCTGTCTCTTACACAAGGACGGGTGTTATTATAGCACATACGGCAGAGAAATGAAAGCGTTTTTCAGACATTTTTTTCGTTCACAAATTTGCATTCAGGTCGGTGCCCATGAGGGTTTCCGTTGATCTGTATTTGTAGTGAGGACAGATTTAACCGTTCGCGGCTTCGTTCTCTCCGTCACCGTCGAGCGGCGCAGGGCAGAGCGAGCGGGGGCAAACAAAAAAAGCCTGCGTGCGCAGTCCTGCATGGCAGGCTCTGCATCCGCAGACCGGGGCTCTTTGGGGGTGTATTCTGTTTCAACCCAGCGGCTGGGTGGGGGCAAGCTTCTGGTAGGCAAAGCGGGGCGAGCCGTCTGCCACATGGATGATGCCGCAGCGGGTAAAGCCGTTCTTTTCCAGCAGATGCTGCATGATCTTGTTGTCGGCGTGGGTGTCGGCACGCAGGCTCTGGCAGTGCTCCATGCTCCAGTCCAGCACGGCCTTGCCCACGCCCTTGTGCTTTCCGGCCGATGCCAGACGGTGCACCGTGCCATAGGGCAGGGTATCGTCCAGCCACTGGCCGTCCTCAATGGCGGCGTAGGTGGGGTCTGCCCCCAGAATAAAGGCAAACACGGCCTCGATCTGGCCGTTGACCACATAGAGGAACAACCGGTTCGAGTCGATATCCTCCTCCAGCAGTTCCTGCGGCGGGAAATTATCCCCCCACTGGGTCGGGTTACCGGATGCCTTCATGACTGCACGTGCATGGGCGTAGATCTTCAGGATCTGGGGCAGATCCCCTCTCACTGCTCCACGAAACATTCATTCCACCTCGTCTTTTCTGCGCTGCGCTCGGTCCGGCACAGCACTTTGAGAATTGTTCTTATTGTACTACAAATTACCATAAAAATCCAGTTCCCGCACCAAAGTACCTTAAAATGCTCCAAAACGGCAAAAAGCAGGGGCTGCTGCACTTTCGGCTAAAACGATGTGCAGCAGTCCCTGCTGTTAGAGCAAGTACCTTATGCGCTGGCGCGGCCATGGCCGGTGCGCACCAGCCGGTATTCCCGCGGGCTGAGACCATACCGCTCGTGGAACAGGCGGTAGAAATAGCTGGTGTTCTCGTAGCCCACCAGAGAAATGATCTGCTGGATGTTCATGTCGCTGCGGCGCAGCATGCGGGCAGCGGTCTCCATACGGTGCTTTTGCAGCAATTCCTTATAGGTGCGTCCGGTCTGGGCACGCACGCACTCGCTGACATATGCCAGCGAAACGCCGTACTCCCGTGCCACGTTGGAAAGGCTTGCTTCGCGGTAATTCTGGGTGATCTCTTTGAGTGCCGCCTGCACCAGTGCTTCGCGGCTGACCGTCTCGCTGCGTGCTTCCAGCGGAAAATGCTTCATCTGTGTCATTTTGATCTTCCTCCATAAAGGTGCGGCGGGCGGGGACTGGGGGAAGCCGGACACCCGCCGCACAGAGATCGCAGGCCCTTTGCCGGCCCTTACACTTCTGATACGAACCGGCCTGCCGGAATATTGCAGAAAGCTAAAAAACTTTTATTATTTTTCGTTGTAGGAGTCAGACCCCTCTCAGTCACGCCTGACGGCGTGCCAGCTCCCCCGAAGGGGGAGCTTTATCGGCACGAACCGGTAGATGCTTAAAAGCTCCCCCCTTCGGGGGAGCTGGCGAACGCAGTGAGCCTGAGAGGGTTTTCGTCTTACAGAAAAAGACCGCTTCCGCACCGGGCAGAAACGGCCTTTTTCAGGAGAAATAAAGAAAACACGAACCCTCAAACATGAGGAAGGGAAATGCTCAGAACATGCTCTCGTCCTTATAGCGGCCGGTGCGCACGAACTGCACCCACTCGGCCACATTCACGGCGTGGTCGCCGATGCGCTCCAGATACTTAATGACCATCAGCAGGTCCAGCGCTGCGTCCACCTTGCCGGGATCTTCGGCGATCTCCTGCGCCAGCTGATGCTTGATGGCGTTGAAGTCGTAATCCACCTCGTCGTCTGCGGCGATCACCCTGCGGGCGGCATTTTCGTCCTCTGCCGTCAGGGCATCGAGGGCATTCAGGATCATCTGGTGAGCCTTTTTGCCCATGGCAATGGCCTGACTTACCGCCGCGTCGCCCTCTTTGCGGACGGTGACAAGGTGGGGGATGATCTCGGCGATGTCGGCGGCATGGTCGCCGATGCGCTCGATGTCCGTGACCACCTTCATGGCAGTGGAGATGCGGCGCAGATCGCCTGCCACCGGCTGCTGACGCAGCAGCAATGTCATGCAGCGGTGCTCGATATCCCGCTCCATATTGTTGATGCGGGCATCCTCCTTCACGATGGCCGCAGCCGCATCGGCATCAGCAACGCAGAGCGCTTCCAGAGCGTTCTCCACGGCATCGGCAGAGTTGCGGCCCATTTCGGTCAGCGAATTTTTCAGCGATTCCAGATCGGTGTCGTACTGTTTACGGATACTCATAGCTGTTTCCTCCTTTAACCGAACCGACCGGAAATGTAGTCCTCGGTGCGTTTATCCTGCGGTGCGCTGAAGATCTGGGCCGTGGGGCCCACTTCCACCAGCTCGCCCAGCAGGAAGAAGGCGGTGCGGTCGCTGATACGGGCCGCCTGCTGCATGTTGTGGGTAACGATGACCACCGTGTAGTTCTTCTTCAGTTCACTCATCAGCTCCTCCACCTTCATGGTGGAGCCGGGGTCCAATGCGCTGGTAGGCTCGTCCATCAGCAGCACTTCGGGCTTCACCGCCAGTGCGCGTGCGATGCACAGACGCTGCTGCTGTCCGCCGGAAAGGCCCAGCGCGCTCTTTTTCAGGCGGTCCTTCACCTCGTCCCACAGGCCGCGCCCCGCAGCGAGCTTTCCACCAGCTCGTCCAGCTCAGCCTTATTGCGCACGCCGTGCAGCTTGGGGCCGTAGGTGATGTTGTCGTAAATGCTCATGGGGAAGGGATTGGCCTTCTGGAACACCATGCCCACCCGGCGGCGCAGGTCGGTAAGCTGCATTTCCCGGGCAAAAATATCCTCGCCCTTCAGCCGCACATCGCCCTCGATGCGCACATTCGGCACAAGGTCGTTCATGCGGTTGAGGGTCTTTAAAAAGGTGGACTTTCCGCAGCCGGAAGGGCCGATGAGCGCGGTGATCTCCCGCTCGCCCACGTCCAGCGAGATGCCTTTCAGCGCCTTGAAGTCGCCGTACCAGAGGTTCAGGTCTTTTGCCGATATCACCGGCATGTTCGTGTTTTCCATAGAGTACCTCATTGTTGAATTGGAACGAACCCTCTCAGTCGCCTGACGGCGTGCCAGCTCCCCCCGAAGGGGGAGCTTTTGATCATCTGCCGGTCAGCACCACTCTAGCTCCTCCTTTGGGGGAGCTGGCATTGCGCAGCAATGACTGAGAGGGTTTCTTCTCTTTTTACTGTTTCTGTTTCAGCTTGGTCTTTGCCAGCCGCGCCGCAAGGTTGATGGCCAATACCAGCACCAGCAGCACCGCACCGATGCCCCATGCGGAAGCAAAATCGCCGTCCTCAAAGGCACGCAGGTACAGCAGCACCGACAGGGTGGCACCGTTGGAGGTGTAGGCTTTGGCCACGCTCTTGGCAATGACCTCTGCGGCACCGGCGGTGAAGAGCAGGGCGGCACTTTCGCCCACGATGCGGCCCACAGCCAGAATGCAGCCGGTCACGATGCCGTCGATGCTGCAGGGCAGCACGATGGTGCGGATGATGTGCCACTTGCCTGCACCCAAGCCCATGGCACCCTCACGGTAGCCCTGCGGCACCGTCTTGAGGGATTCCTGCGTGGTTCGGATGATGGTGGGCAGGTTCATGACCACCAGCGTAAGTGAACCGGACAGCAGACAAGTCTGGAAGCCCAGCGCCTGACTGAACACCAGCATACCCACCAGACCGTAGATGATGCTGGGGATGCCCGCCAGCGTTTCGTTGGTGAACTCAATGACCTCGATGAGCCGCCGGTTGGATGCATACTCGGTCAGGTAGACCGCCGCGCCCACGCCCAGAGGCAGTACGATCAGTAATGTCAGCACAATGACATACAGTGTGTTGAGGATGGCAGGCAGGATGCCGTCGGTCTTTTTCAGCACACTGGCGGTGGTGGAAAGGAACTTCCAGCTGATGTGGGGGATGCCCCGCACCAGCACCATGCCGATGATACCGGCCACCAGAACCATCACCAGAACGGCGCTGGCCCAGACCAGTGCGGTCATGACCCGGTTCCACATCTGACGGGAAGGCGAAAGGCCCTTATTCATCCCGGCTTCCTCCCTTCAGCACAACGTTCAGCACAACATTGATGATCATGATAAAGACGAACAGCACCAGCGCGATGCTGAACAGCGCCTGCCGCTGCAGACCGCCGGCATAGCTCATCTCCTTGGCGATGGCGGTGGTCAGGAAGGTGACGCTGCGGAAGGGACTGTCCGGCATGTTGGGGCTGTTGCCTGCCACCATCATCACCGCCATGGCCTCGCCGATGGCACGGCCGATGCCCAGCACAATGCCTGCGGCAATGCCGCTTTTGGCTGCCGGAATGCTGATCTTGAACCATGTTTCGGTGTCGGTGGCACCCAGTGCCAGACTGCCCTGCTCATACTCCGGCGGCACGGCGTTCAGTGCCGTGACCGACACGGACACGATGCTGGGCAAAATCATGATGGAAAGCACCACGATAGCGCTCAGCAGGCAGGCACCGGAAGCCTTGCCGAAGGTCTTTGCCACGGCGGGCACCAGCACCTGCATGCCCAGCAGGCCGAACACCACGCTGGGGATGCCGGACAGCAGCTCGATGGCAGTAACCACCACGGTGCGCAGCTTGGGGTCGGCGGCCTTGGAGAGGAACACCGCCGTCAGCAGGCCGATGGGCACACCGATGATGGCAGCGCCCAGCGTGCCGTAGATGCTGGACAGGATAAAGGGCAGGATGCCGAACAGCGGCTGGGCCGCCGTGGAGGCCCACTTTGTGCCGAACAGGAATTGGAACAGGCCGATCTTGTGGATGGCCGGCACGCCGGAGATCACCATGTACACCGAGATGAGCACCACGCAGCCCACCGCCAGCATACCGCACAGGAAGAAGATGAAGTTCATCACCGCTTCCAGCCATTCGGCGGGTGTGCGGGGCAGCCGCACCCGGCTCAGATAGGATTTTTGTTCATAGCTGAAATCCTTTATAAAGCCGCGTCGGCCCGCAGAAACGGCAGCCCGACGCGGCAGTTTTCTTGTTCAGATGCGGGGCAGGCGGTTCACCGGGGAGTTTTCCCCGGCAAACCACCCGGTAATTACTCGTTCACCGGCACAGCGCCTGCGGTGCGGATGAGGTCGGCAGCGTCCTTGCTGGTGGCAAAGTCCACAAAGGCCTGTGCCTGCTCCGACAGGGTCACGCTCTTGTTGGTGACGAACACGAAGGGACGCTGGATCTTGTAGCTGCCGTCCTTGACGGTATCCTCGCTGCACTCCACACCCTCCACAGTGACCATGGCGACGGTGTCGCCCACAGCGGACAGGGAAGCGTAGCCGACAGCCAGAGGATTGGCCTCCACAGCGCTGATGACAGCGCCGGTAGCGGTCAGCTCCTGTGCGTACTTGCAGCTGTCCTTCACGTCCACGATGCTCTCAAAGCCATCACGGGTGCCGGAACCGGCCTCGCGGCCCACCAGAACGATCTCGCCGTCGTCGCCGCCCACATCCTTCCAGTTGGTGATCTCGCCGGTGAACATCTGCTTCAGCTGGTCCACGGTCAGGTCTGCCACCTTGCTGGCCTTGTTGACAACGATGGCGATGCCGTCCAGAGCCACGGTGGTGCCGTCCACATCGTTCTTCTCGTCGTCCTTCAGGGCGCGGGAGGACAGGCCGATGTCCAGCGTCTTATCGGTAGCACCGGTGATGCCTGCGCCGGAACCGGTGGGGTCGTAGCTGACGGTGACACCCGGCTCCACCTCGGCAAAGCCCTCGGTCAGGGCTGCGATGACGTTCTTCATAGAGGTAGAACCGCCGGTAGCCACATTGCCGGACAGGGTGCCTGCAGCGGTCTCAGCAGCGGCAGAAGAAGAGGTGGACTCCGCAGCAGAGGATGCCACAGTGGAAGAGGCTGTGCCGCCGCAGGCGGTCAGAGCCATAGCCGCAGCAGCAGCGCCGCAGACAGTGATAAACGAACGACGAGTGATCTTTTTCATAACCCTTTTCCTCCAATAAATGCCGGAACGCCGTTCGGCCGATGTTTTCTTGTGTTTTCCTTGGGAACGGCCTAATTGTACCGCACCGCCGTGTGCGCTGCGACCATGTACGCGCAAAATGGAGGTAAAGCTTTTGCACAGGCTCCGGCGGCTGTGTCAAGCCTGCGTAAAGCCGGCATGAAAAGCCTGTACTCAAATTTTACAAACAGGATAAATATGCCGAAAATGCCATTTTCTGGCTGGGCAAAGTGACAAAAAAGCCGCCGGGCACTCCTTTTCAGGAATGCCGGCGGCATGACGCTCACGGGATGATTTTATTATGCCTGCGGTGCGGCATTGGTCACGACCAGACCGTTCTGCTCACCGTTCCAGTACAGATACAGATAGCCCGGTGTATTGTTGATGGTAATGGTCAGCTTGACCGGTGTGCCATTCTTAAACGCTGCAAAATCCTCTTCCTTCTCAAAGCTCAGTTTCAACTCCACTTCGGTCTTTTTTAGAAATGCGCTCAGAAAAGGCATGTTGGAAGCGACCAGACTGTCGCTTCCGTTCGGTGCATTCGTGCTCAGTGCAGAATCACCAATGGTGCCCACAAACATGCCCTGATACTGCTGCGAAACAAAGGTGCTGTTTTTCGTGTCCAGCGTCAGCCGTGCAGTGGCTGTGATATAATTGCTGCTGTTGGTGCCCGTGCCGCCGACCCAGAAAGCCTTTGCATTGTAGACTTTTGCGGTAAATGCGCCGATCTGTACCTCATCCTGTGCCAGACCGCCGCCGCAGCCGGTCAGCACGCCGGACAAAGAGATCGCTGCAGCCGCAGCTGCTGCGCTCTTCATAAAGGTACGCCGGGTCATTTTTTCTGCCATAACATTGCCCTCCTCTAAAAGCGTTTTTCTGTGCTTTTAGCGTACCACTTTTTGGGAGTCTGTCAACAAAATATGACAAAAAGGCGCTCTGTACACATAATTTGCACAGAGCGCCTTCTGCTCAGCAGTATTTTGTTCCGTCCGGGCAGTAGAACTGCACGTACTTCTGCCACTCGGTCTCGCTGATGGTGCGGCGGTAGCAGTCCACCAGGGCATCCACGGCCTGCCGGTCCGCAAAGGTACCGGCACCCGGGCAGTCCAGCACCAGAATGCGGAACCATGCATCAAACAAGTGCTCGGTGAAGCCGGTGTCCCGCGCGCCGCACCGGGAGTAAAAGCCCAGCCGCCGCACAGCCATAGCTTCGTCCTCTGCCTTATCCGGGCATTCGGCCTCAATGAGGATGGCCTGCGCACCGCGCTCGTGCTGCGGCAGGTCGGCCAGCAGCTGCGCGCCCAGCCCTGCAGCACGGTATTCCGGCAGCACGGCAAAGTAATCCAGCTGGCTCACCCTGCTGCCTGCCGGGCGCACCATGAGCAGGTACGCCGCCAGTGTTTCGCCGTCGAACACGCCCCATGTGTGGGCTGTGCCGTCCGCTTCGCTGTTCAGGATCATGCTCAGGGGCTTTAGCTCCGTGGGCGGAAAGTCCCGCCGCATTTCGTCCAGATAGACCCGCGTCAGTTCTTTTTCGTTCAGTTTCCGCCAGCTGTACACTTTGCTCATGGTTTTTCCTCCCGTATCTGCCTTTTGAACCAGTATAGCACACTCCGCGCGGGAACGCAAAAAGCCGCCGGGAGCGGCAGGTTCTGCCCTTCTCCCGGCGGCTTTTATGGGAATGCAGGAGCAACCAGTCTCCCGCACAAACTCCGTTCAGAATGCTGTGTGCGTTACAGCATCTTCTTCAGCTCGTCGTACACGAACTGAACCTTGGTGCCGATGATCACCTGGCAAGCGTTCTTGCTGGGGCGGATGACACCGGCAGCACCAGCGGCCTTGACAGCCTTCTCGTCCACCTTGGCGTTATCCTTGACCTCAAAGCGCAGACGGGTTGCGCAGTAACCAACTTCCTTCACGTTCTCCTTGCCGCCGACAGCAGCCAGAACAGCGGAAGCGACTTCGGTATAGTTGTTGTTTGCCAGAACGACCTTCTTCTCGGCCTCTTCGTCCTCGTCCTCACGGCCGGGGGTCTTCAGGTCGAACTTGGTGATGGCAAAGTAGAACACTGCGTAGAACACCACGAAGGCTGCGATGCCCAGAGGAATGATCATCCAAGTCTTGGCAGCTGCGGGCAGGGAAGCGGAGAACACCAGGTCGGTGGCACCTGCGGAGAAGCAGAAGCCGGCACGGAAACCGGAGTAGTAGGTGATGACGGTAAAGATGCCGTACAGAGCAGCGTACACAACGTACAGGGGGAAGCACAGGAACATGAAGCCGAACTCGAAGGCTCGGTAACGCCGCAGACGAAGGCGCAGATTGCAGCGGACAGAACCAGGCCGATGGCAGCCTTCTTGTTCTTAGCGGTCTTGACCATAGCCAGAGCAGCGCCCAGGACACCGAACATCATGCAGGGGAAGAAGCCGGACATGTACATACCAAGGCTCCAGCCCACATCAGCAGAGGTCTCGCCAGCCCAGAAGTGGCTCAGGTCGCCCAGACCGATGGTGTCGAACCAGAACACGTTGTTCAGAGCGTGGTGCAGACCGGTGGGGATGAGCAGACGGTCAGGAAGGCGTAGATGCCGGCGCCGATGCCGTCCATGCCAGCGATGCCGTTGCCGATTGCGACCAGAGCGTCGAAGATGACGGGCCAGACGAACAGCAGAACAACGGACACCAGAATGGAGATCAGACCGGTAGCGATTGCAACGAAGCGCTTGCCGGAGAAGAATGCCAGCCAGTCAGGCAGCTGGATATCCTTGAACTTGTTGTAGCAGGCAGCGCCCACAACAGCGGCCAGAATGCCGATGAAGGAGTTGCCGGCGACCTTCTGGAAGGCGATGTAGGTAGCAGTGCCTTCTTCCAGGTGACGGACCATGCCGACCACACCGGGGTTCAGCAGCTGCTGCATCATCAGGAAGCTGACCAGACCGGCCAGACCTGCGGTGCCGTCGTTGTCTGCAAGGCCGACAGCGGCACCAATGGCAAACAGCCATGCCATGTTATCGATCAGAGCGCCGCCTGCCTTGACCAGCAGGAAGCCAACGGTGTAAGCTGCACCGGAGGTTGCAGCACCGGGAACGCCCATACGCCCGGAGCAAGGGCATAACCAAGACCCATCAGGATGCCGCAGATCGGCAGGACCGCGACGGGAAGCATCAAAGCTTTGCCCAGTTTCTGGAGATACTTCATCATAAAGCACATTCCTCCTTAAGAAATGTTTGTGTTTACAGACGCCTCTGGTTGCAGGCCGTCCATAATTCCGTAATAGAATAGTAACATATTTCCGCAAAAAAGAAAGTCCCTTTCGCCTTTTTTCTATCAAAATGCATCAAAAGTCCTCATTTGGCAGTTTTTTCAGTCGATAATTTTTAGTTTTTCCGCACAAGGGTCGTCTTTTGTGTTGAAAATTTCTTTTCTTTTTACGTACATTTTGCCCAAAGGCTTGCATCCCACAGCCGAATCGGGTACTATACTATTATAAAGAACATGCGCCCTCTCAGGCCGCTTCGCGTCCAGCTCTCCCAAAGGGAGAGCCCTTGGCAAAACCGCAAACTTTGCATGGACTGCCAAAGCTCCCACTTGGGGGAGGTGGCATTGCGCAAGCAATGACGGAGAGGGCGAGGATGCAAAATAAAAAGGAGACAGCATTATGGAATGGACTGATATCCGCCTGACCGTGGCCAAGGCCGATGCCGACAACGCCGAAGCCGTTGCCACCATGATCGCCGAGGGCGGCATCTATATCGAAGACTACAGCGACATCGAGCAGCAGGTGGCCGAGATCGCCCATGTGGATCTGATCGAGCAGGAGCTGCTGGACAAGCCCCGCGATACCGTTATCATCCATATGTATCTGGAGCCGGGCGCTTCCCCCGTGGAGACGCTGGCCCTCATTGCCGCCCGCATGGAAGCTGCAAACATCGCCTACACCGTAGAGACCGAGGGCGTGGAGCAGGAGGACTGGCAGAACGGCTGGCGCAAGTATTATCACCCCCTGGAAATCGGCAACGTCTGGCGGTGGTGCCTCGTGGCAGCAGTACGACACCGACCGGGTGAAGCTGATCCTTGACCCGGGCCTTGCCTTCGGCACCGGCGGCCACGAGACCACCAGCCTGTGCATGGAAGCGCTGGACGAGCGGGTGACCGGCGGCGAGCGGGTGCTGGACATCGGCACCGGCAGCGGCATCCTTGCCATTGCGGCGCTGAAGCTGGGCGCTGCCGTGGCCGAGGGCGTGGACATCGACCCTGTGGCCGTGCGCACCGCAGGCGAGAACGCCGCGTTGAACGGTGTGCAGGACAAGCTGACCGTGCTGGTGGGCGACCTTTCCGATAAGGCCAGCGGCAAATACGACATCATCACCGCCAACATCGTGGCCAATGCCATCCTGTCTCTGGCTCCTGCCGTGCCCGGCCTGATGGCGGAGGGTGCCACCTTTATTGCCAGCGGCATCATCGACAGCCGCAAGGACGAAGTGATCGCCGGGCTGGAAAAAGCCGGCCTTGCCGTTGTGGAAGTGAAGGAGAAGCGCGGCTGGGAGTGCATCGTCTGCAAGAAAGCGTAATTACAGAAGCTTTCATGATTTTCTTTC
>ENA-OQAJ01000105-OQAJ01000105.1-human-gut-metagenome-genome-assembly--contig:-NODE-105-length-24537-cov-7.756944_pt1 | contig 24537 bp, 19 predicted proteins | sample MGYA00242736_ERZ504529 | MGnify/ENA primary metagenome ERZ504529 (study PRJEB26092, sample SAMD00036275) | human gut metagenome | host: Homo sapiens | study: EMG produced TPA metagenomics assembly of...
GCCAGTGGCGGAAACAGCGAACCGAAGCAGGGGCAGCGGTCGCAGAGTGCGAGGGGCTTTTGCCCCCGAAGCACGATGCGGGTACCGCAACCCGACATTATCGAGCATTTTGGCAACGCAGATGCCGGAGCGGTGCTTAAGCCGCAAGGCGGGAATTGTGCGGTGTTGCCTTTATTAGCGGCTGCTCATCCGTTCAGTTTGGCGTACTCTTCGTCGGTAACGGGCTCGCACCACTCGTTGCTGCAATCTTCGCCGGGAACTTCCACAGCAATGTGGCTGAACCAGCTGTCGGCCTTGGCACCGTGCCAGTGCTTGACGTTGGCCGGGATGGTGATCACGGTGCCGAGGGTCAGGCTGACAGCGGGTTTGCCTTCTTCCTAGTACCAGCCTTCGCCTGCGGTGCAAACCAGCAGCTGGCCGCCGCCCTTGGCCGCGTGGTGGATATGCCAGTTGTTGCGGCAGCCGGACTCAAAGGTAACGTTGGCCAAAAACAGGCCGGTTTAGGGTCGGTCAGCGGGTTCAGGAACGACTGGCCAATGAAAAACTTGGCATAAGCGGTGTTTGCGGCACCGGTGCCAAAAACATTCTGCTGCTCAAATTCATGTTTATCCATGCACTTCATACTTGTTGCCTCCTGTTTTTCTGTGTCCCTGCCCTGTTGTGCTTGACGCTGCGGCGCTGGGATACTATGTGGCCGCTATATTTTTTCAAAATTCCTTATCGAAAAAAAACTGCCCGCACAACGGCTTATCATACCGTGTACGGGCAGTTGATTTATCATTATCTACTTTTCTCTCAGGTCTGGGTCGATAAACGCAACCCCACCTGGTACCCCAGCAGGGTGCGGGTTTCCACCGGCTGATGGCGGATGAGGGAAAGCAGCTGCTGTGCGGTACGGCGGCCCAGCTGTTCGGCATCAAAAGAGACCGCCGTGATCTGTGGCGTACACCCCTGCAGCGCTTCGTCGTCATACAGGGAGGCAAGGCGGATATCCTGCGGCACGCGCAGGTTCAGCTGTCTCAGGGTGCTCAAAGCCAGCTGGGCAACCTGGTCATCCATGCACAGGATGCAGTCCGCCCCACGCTGTACCGCGAGCTCCACAGCGCTGGTGCGTAGATCGTCGCTTTCCAGCTCCAAAAACAGCAGGCTCTCATCAATCTTGCAGCAGGCGCGGTCATGCGCCTGCTTATAGCCTTCCAGGCGGGACTGGTTGACGGTGTACAGCATGGATCCGCCCAGCAAAGCAATGCGGTGCAGGCCCTTCATCAGCAGCAGGCTGACCAGCTCGCGGCAGCCGCCCACCTGATCATGGTCCACCGAGATGACATCCTGGTCAGCCGGGCGGCCAATGGCAACAAAGGGGATGCCGCTTTTTTGCAGCATGGGGATCAGCGGATCACGCTCCAGCGTGCGGGCCAGAATCACGCCATCAATCTTGCGGTTGACCAGTAGACGCTGCATCGGGCTTGTTTCCTGCTCGCCCACCATCGTCATCAGCACATCATAATCATTGCGGGTGGCAATATCGTACACGGCGCTGACTGGTTTGCGCAAAATGGTGCGGCAAGGTTGCCGAACTGGCGCGAGAACACCAGTGAGATATTATAAGACTGCTGGGTTACCAACCCGCGTGCCAGCATATTGGGCACATAGTTTTTTCTTTGGCTGTACTGGACCACGCGGGCGCGGGTCGCTTCGCTGACACGGCCATTGCCCGAAAGGGCACGGGATACCGTGGTCTTGGACACGCCAAGGTCTTCAGCCATCTGGCTGATGTCAATTTTTTTTTTTCTCCTTCTGTCTGTTTACGACGCGGCATGGGTTTACTCCTGTTAACGTTTGCTTCTATAAGATCTTCTTTCTGTCCTTGCCGGTTTTCCGCCCCACGGGCAGTTCCCAGGGTACTGTTCCAGAAACCAGTCCCCCACCCGGCCATTCCCTACTTGGTTAATGGGCTTAACATATTATACCACATTTTCCTGGATCATGGTAGCCCCCTGTGCAAAGAAAGCAAAGAACACGCTACCCCAGTATGGGGTCATTATATCATTCCTGGCTCTGTTTTTCAACCGATTTCTGGCTCTGTTTCCGTTTTCCAGTGTGTTTTATAACCTGGTAAAGTTTTCTCATTTTGTCCGTATCCTGCTCAGTCATCGTACCTGCGCCAAATTGGGCGGCTTGGGCCAATGCCAGCAGAGCTTCGGCATCCTGGGGTTCAAGGGCGGGGACACAACTTTGCAAAAATGCGGCAAACTCCGGCGCATCGGATGGTGTATCCGGCGGCAGGCCGCGACGCACCAAAAGGCGGTAGATGCTGCCAAACACGGCCAGCACCCGCGCGTTGCAGCTGCCCCGGCCATACCCCATGGCATGGCGGCGGGCCAGCACCAGCAGCACCACAGCAGCCAACAGGCAACCCCCCAGCAACGCCGCCAAAACCAGCCTGCTGCGGGGCACGATGGTGGCTGCGGGTTCGTTTGCGCTGCTCTCCCCTGCTGCGGGGGCAGTGTCTTGACCTTGAGTTTCGGGCAGCGGGTCGGTGCGCAGGTCGGCCTGTTGGGCGCTGACCAGCACGCCGGGGGTCATCTCCATGGGGGTCCAGCCCTGGCCGGAAATGTACACCTCCGCCCAGGCGTGGGCGTTATCGTCCTGCAAAATGGCGTGCCAGCTGCCGTCCTCCTGTTGGGTAAACAGGCTTTGCGGCGCGGCATAGCCCACCACATAGCGCGCAGGCAGCCCGAACATGCGGAACATAACCACCGCCGCCGAGGCAAACTGCACACTGTACCCCTGTTTGGATTCCGTTAAAAAGTAACGGATGGGGTCGGCCCCCTCCGGCGGCTGGGGAGCGCTGGCGTTATACTGGTAGTTGGTGTTTAGGTAGGCGCGGATGTAATCGCCAATGTCCGCAGCTTCGGTCAGCTTCTGGTCCTTTTTGGCTTCATCGCACAGGGTTTGCAGCTCGTCATAGCCGTCCGCACGGCGGTGTAGCGGCTGGCGGCGTAAGCGGCATAGGATGCTTCCATCCGGTCCAGCACGCTGGGGTCGCATCGGCGCGGGCTTCCAGCTGGGTTTGGGCGGTATCCCGCGGGTAATACAGGAACACATCGTCCTGCGCGGTCTGGCCCGCGGCGGCGCCATCGCCCTGGATGGTGTAATAATCGCCCCAGTAGGCGTTATACGGTGCATAGGTGTACTGGGTATCGGCGTGGATGCGCTCCACCGTCAGCGTCTGGGGCTGGGCGGTGCCGTCATAGGCGGTGCGCAAAAACGGCAGGCTTGCAATGGTCAGCCGGGCGTTATCCTCGGTTTTCCAGTTCATAGCGGCGCTGTCAAAGGCATCGGCGTCAGGGGCCTGCCAGGTGGTGCCGTCATAACTGCCGCCGATAAATCCCCGCAGGTATACGGTTTCTTCGGGTTTGTCGCTGGCGGTCAGGGCCAGATCCGTCACTCCGCTGACCTGGATACCCCCGCCCTGGTTCAAGGCGCCATCCGCCACACCACCGGCAGCGGCTTCTACCTGAATGTTCAGCCTGCCGCCGCTGACCCGCGGCAGCCAGGTAATGGCGGTACTCAGCGCGGCGGATTCCACCCGCTGGGCCGCGGGCTGCAGCCAGCCAAGGGGAACCCCCAGCGCCGGGCGCAGCAGCCACCAACAGGGCAGCGCCAGCGCAAGGCAAAGCCCGCCCGCCGCCAGCGCGGCAGACTTTTGGATGTTATAATGGCGGCAAAGGTTCTGGCGGTAGTTTTCGGTATCGCGCCTGCCCCACAAGGCCCGCCGCTGCACCGAGCAGGAAGCCGCCCACGCCCCCATCCAACCGGCCAACAGCAGCAGGCAGGCGGGCACAGCAGGCGCGGCCCCGGCCAGCGCCAGCAGCACAACAACGGGCAGCAGCATTAGATCCAGCAGCAGGGCATCCGCACGGCGCAGGGCCGCAGCGGCCAGCGCCCCAGTAACGGGCAGGGCGGCCAGCAGCAAAAACAGCCCCAGCTGCGCCGCACTGCGCCCTGGGCCACCGGCAGCGCGCTGCCAAGGCGGGCGTTCAGGCTTTGGGCAATGTTCCCGGCGCACTGCTGCGCACCGGCCAAAAAGTTCCGCTGGCAGATGAACAACACCACAAGATACACAATCACCCCCGCCAGCAGCCCCCAGCGGCGCAGGGCTTGCGGCGCACGCAGGAACAGCGCCCACCCGGCGCAGAAAGCGGCTGCCGCGGGCCACACCCACAACGGCACCGCAATGCCGAACCCGGTGGAAAGCACCAGCAGCAAACCAAAGGTGAGCGCCAGCAGCAGCGCGGCATCTGCCGCCAGCCACAACGCGGGGTGCGCTGCGGGGCGCTGGGTGCTCACCAGCACACGGTCCACAAACTTCAGCCCGCTGCCGGGGTCGCAGCGCCGCGCCGGCTCAGGGCAGTACGTTCTTTTTTGCGCTTGGGCGGGTTTTTGCGGTGCTTCGCCGCCTGTTGGGGAAAATCCCCCCATTCCTCCGCTCCGTCCAGGTCCCCACCGGGGGTCAGGGCAGCGCGCAGGGCGGTCAGCGGTTCGCGCACCATCAGGCGGTCCAGCTTGGCGCTCAGCTTCCAGTGTACCTGCTTGATGGTATCCCCGTCCCGGTACTCCCGCAGCTCATAGCTGCCGCCCAGGGCGGCGCGGGTGTCGGCTTCGTCGCCGTCCTCATCGGGGGCGGTTTCCGCTTTGGCTTTGCCAGCCGCGGCAGCGGGCAGCACACAGATGCTCTGGCTTTGCACGGCAGCCGGGCATGCCGCGGTGAACACCCCCAGGTGATCCCGCAGAGTGATGCCCCGCACCGCAATGCTCCACACGCCGCTTTTGCCTGCGTTTAGGGTAATGCGCTGTTCGGCGCTCTCCTTGCCGCCCAGCATGGCGGCGCAGCGCAGGGTGATCTGCCCCCCGCCCCATTCATCGGCGGCGTTCAGCAGCACCACAAGCGCAGGGATGGGCAACCGGCTGCGGTTGCGCAGCCGAACCGTCAGGGTAAAATCTTCGCCCTGTATCACGGGTTTGTCCGGCACCAGCAGCTCTGCCGTTACCTGCCTGCGCAGATAGGCGGCATCCAGCCGCAGCAGCACCAGAAGCACCAGCGCAAACGCTAACAGGAACACCGCCAGCGGTGCCTGGGTGATGAGCGCCGCGGCCAGCAGCACCAAAAGCACCAGCGCCCGGCCCAGCTTACCTGCCATGGCGGTCAGCCTTTTCGGGGCGTGGGCGCGGCACGGTGCGCAGCAGGTCCTGCATTACGCTGTCCACCGTTTCGCCGCCTGCGCGGGCCTGGTCATTCAGCACCAGGCGGTGGCGGGCAACCGCATCAAACACAGCGGTCACATCCTGCGGGGCAACAAAATCCCGCCCCGCCAGGTACGCCGCCGCGCGCGCATGCTGGCCAGCGCCAGGGTGGCACGGGGGCTTAACCCCACGGCCAGGCGCGGGTCCTTGCGGCTGGCCTGGGCCAGCGCCACAATGTAGCGGTACATCAGCTCATGCACAAATACCGTGCTGACCTCCTGCTGCATGGCAAGCAGATCCGCCTGACCGGCAACGGGGCGCACACGGTCCAGCAGGCGGCCTTTGCTCTGCCCGGCCAAAATTGCCAGCTCCGCTTCCTCATCGGGGTAGCCCATTACGGCGCAGACCATGAAACGGTCCAGCTGAGACTGCGGCAGCATCTGCGTGCCGGCGGCGCCGATGGGGTTCTCGGTTGCAATTACGGTAAGGGTGCGGGCACCGGGCGGGTAACGCCGTCCACCGTCACCGTGCCTTCTTCCATCACTTCCAACAAAGCCGACTGCGTGCGGGAGGAGGTACGGTTGATCTCATCGCCCAAAAACAGGTTGCACATCACCGCACCGGCGTGGTACACAAACTTGCCGGTCTCTTTCTGGTAGACCGAAAATCCCACCAAATCGGACGGCAGAACATCCGGCGTAAACTGCACGCGGCTTTCTTTCAGGTCCAGCGCGCGGGCAAAGGCCAGCGCCAGCGTGGTTTTGCCCACGCCGGGAATATCCTCAATCAGCACATGGCCGCCCGCCAGCATGGCCATCCAGATGGTGTTTACCGTTTGCTGTTTGCCCTGCACGGCCTTGTTTACTTCGGCCGTAACGGCGGCGGCCTGCTGTGTGTACTGCATGGTTAATCCTCCCGGTGTTTTTTCCATATCACCATAATGCCAACGGCGGCGGCAATAACCACCAGCCCGGCCCACAGTGCGTTGTTTTCCAGCCAGATCATGGTATTGGAGATCGCGCTCCCCTCGGATTCCGCGCTGCCCTCCCCCGGCAATGGGGTCAGGGCCTGGGGGGCCACTTCGGCAATGGAGCTGCCGCCGGCATCCTCCACGGTCACCTGGCGCGGCGTTTCGTCCCAGGTAGCGGCGCTTTCCTGCAAATCCTCCTCTTTGGTGGTGTCCGCAGCGGCGGTGTCGTGCTCCGCAATTACCAGGTAGCGCTGGCTGTTGCGGGTGTAGGGGTGGCAGGTGGAAAGGGTCAGCAGGTCCCGCCCCGGCTGGATCAGCACGGCGTTGATATCGCTGGGGTCAATAATTTTCAGCTCGCTCACGCGGTAAATCAGCGTTTCCCACGGGGTGGTCAGCTGGATCTTGTCCCCCACCTGGATCTGCTGCACGTTGCGCAGCATTTCCGCGCCATAATAGCCGCGGTGGGCGGCAATCACGGTGTTGGTGTTTTCGCCGCCCAGCGGCATCGAGGTCTGGCCCAGCAGCGCCGCGCCTTTGGCCAGGTTTTCGCGGCTGGCGCCCAGGTAAACGGGCAGCTCCAGGTTCAGGCGCGGGATCCACAGCACAGCCAGCACATCATCGTCATAGCCATAGGCAGCAAGGTCCAGCGGGGCTTCCTCGTAGGCAAACGGGTCGGTCAGGCCGCTTTGGCCCCCGGCGTAAATTTCCGCGTTATAGTCCTGCATCGCGGCGTACAGTTCAGGGTAGGCGCGTTCCGGCTCCGGGGGTTTGGCTGTGGTTTCCTCCGCCGCGGGGGCGGTGGGCTGGGCTTCGGCGCGGGCCGCAAACTGCGCAGCGGTTTTGGCGTTGCGGGTGCTGGTCCACCACTGGGCAGCGGTGGGCTGTATCAACAGCGCCAGCCCCAGCAAAATGGCCAGCCAGGCCAGAATTTTAGCAATCAGCCGTCCCATTTAGTCATCCTCCTCGCGCTTTTTGCAGCGGTGCAGCAGCAAAAGCAGCAGCAGCGCTTCGCCGCCGATCACAATGCTGCCCGTTACCGCGATCCACGGCCAGGCATCCACCACGCGCTTGACCACCGTTCCGGTGCGCAGCGCCTGATACTGCACGGCCTGCGGGGTGTTGGTTTCTTCCTCTCCATTATAAGGGATGCGGGTGCCGCGCACAAGCATGCGGTGGGTGTTGATGGCATACGGCGTGCAGGTAACAAGGGTGCAGTAATCCTGCCCCGCGGTGATTTCCAGATCCTCGGTGTGCTCCGGTTCCACCACTTTGATTTGATCCACCTGGTACGCCAGCGTTTCATCCAGAATATGCAGGTAGAAACAGTCGCCCTCTTCCAGCTTGTCCAGGTCGGTGAACAGCACGGCTTCGGGCAGGCCGCGGTGGCCGGTCAGCACGCTGTGGGTGCTTTCGCCGCCAAGGGGGTAGCTGGAGCCTTCCAGATGGCCAACGCCCTTTTGCAGCACATCATCGCTGGTGCCTTCGTAAATAGGCAGGTTGACGTCAATTTTCGGGATGGTGATATACCCCAGGCTTTCGCCCACATCCACAAGGTCCACATAGCTGGTGCCGGTATCCTCCGCTTCGCCTGCGGCATCGCGCTCCACGGCGCTGTCCAGCTGCTGGTTATAGCGGCGGGCGGCCTCCTTGGCGGCGTCCAGTTTTTCGGTATCCATGCTTTTTACGGTATCATCGTAATTTTTGGATCGCTTCGCTGGCGTGGCGCTGCGCCACCGCGTTGCTGATAACCGGGTACGATGCCACCCCAATGCCGGACAGGATCATCAAGGCCGCAAAGCCGACTTTTAGTTTTGTTGTGGTATCCATAGCGTCACCGCGAACCTTTCCGTGAGAGGGTTGAAGTTGGGAGCTGATGCAATTAAGAATTAGGAATTAAGAATTAGCAATGAGGAATTGGAGGCAGACGAAAGAATAAATAATAAAGAATAATTGTGGTGGACCACGCCGCAAACATTGCAAATCATTTGTAGGGGCCGATGCCCGCCATTGGCCCGTTGGCGGGCCTTGCCATATTTATTTTTAGGTTCTGCACGGGGAACCACCACTCAGTCTGCGTTGCAGACAGCGCAAACATAAGGTGAGATATTGGCGCCCCTTGAGGGGAGCTGGACGCGAAGCGGCCTGAGGGGTGGTTCCTCGCCGCAAACCTGACGCCCATGGGGTGGTTCCCCACGCAGGGCCTAAAAATCAACCGAACAACGGCCATGTACACCCAAAAATTATTCCCCAATAACCCACCATAGGGGGAGGGCCAAATCCGGCCCTCCCCCTGTGTATGATGGATTATCCCTCTATACCCTATTGGTGAATTGTAAAATTGTTTTGCCTTGCGGCGGGCGCATCAGGCGCGGTTCTTCTTTTTCAGGCTCAGCAGCACGCCAACACCGGCCACAACCAGCAGCACACCAATGCCGCTGAACAGCAGGGTGCCGAAACCACCGGTGGTGGGCAGCTTGAAGCCCTTGCGGTTGATGATTTCGGTAACATGGCGGCCATACGTCTTACCGTCCACGGTAATGCCAGTCTGCGTACCATCCTTAGTAAAAGTTTCTTCCTTTTTTGTCACATCACTCTTAACCAGTACACCATCTTTTTCCTCATAGGATTCAGTCCATGTCTTCTTATAAGCAATACTCAATTCTACTTTTACCGGAGCCGTCAAAAGGTTATAACCCTGTTTCGTTTTAGTTTCTACCAGATAGTAAGTGCCGTTTGCAAGTCCGTCCACATTGGCTTTACCGTCAGGACCCGTTGTGATACCAGACTTAACTTTTACCCATTTCTCGTTTTCGCCTGCTGCCGGAAGTTTCAGTGTGTTTGCTGTAGCGGTATCAATTTCGACTGCACCGTCAGGAAGCTTCTCATCTTTTCCTACCAGCTTATACAAATCAAAGGTTACGCCTTCAAGGTAGATGTCTTTACCAGTTTCATCTTTGACATCAGCCTTCTTCAAAATCTGAATCTGGAACGTATAAACGACAGTTTCATCGCCGCGTTTATTATTGTTCTCCGGCTTGTCCTTATCCTCATCTGTCACATCTGTTTTGTTAGAGTACTCCAGCTTAGCCTGGTTCGTGTTGCCATCAGTGGTCATATCTGCATCAGCAGTCAGTTTTGCATTATAGCTAATGACAATCTGCTTACCTGCATATGCTCCCATCTTGGTGGGATCAAACGCAACCGTAAAACCGCCATTGTCAAGTTTAGTAATGGTGTATGCGTCTGTAGGAACGGCTACCAAGCTTTCGCCATCCTTATACTGGACACTGATAAGGTCGTTACCATCAGCATCCTTTACCTGATCGACCAAATTGGTCGGGGTATCCGTTACTTCAAACTTCTTCAGGCGGGTGATATTCTGGGGAACGGTAACAGTAATCTTGTACGGAATTTCATCGCCTACATTGTAGTCAGCAGCTTTACGATACTCGTCGCTTGTACGGTCTTTTACCGTCTTTTCAATGTCAGGTGCATAGTTTTTAACTGTTACTGTTGTGTTCTCTGCGGTATAGTCACTGCTATGGTCTGCATTTTCTGCTCTGCTTACCGTACCATCGTCAGCAATCGTAAATACATAATAATCACCTGCATTGATGACGTATTTACGATTTTCACCTGTTACTTCATCGCTATAACCAATTTCCTTGAAACGGTAAGTACCCGGCTTCAAACCGTCAATGGTTACCGAACCGTCAGGAGCAGTCGTTTCAAAAGTAGTAGTATCATCGGGATAAGGTACCCATCTATTTGTATCGTCATCCTTCAGACGTTCAAGACTAAATTTAACCCCTGCCAGCGGTGTTCCAGCTTCTTCTCCTACAACGCCGAGTTTTTTCAGCGTAATAGCACCTTTATGTGTGCTGTTTTTGGGGTAAACAACCACATCATACAACCACTGCTTCTGAGCGTTTGCATCTTCTGTCACACGCGTCATAGGAATAGAAACCAAGAACGGTTCTACCGGTTCAGTAACTGTAGCCGGTTTGCCGGTTTCAATCACAAGATAAAGGCCAACAGGGAGATTCGTGAACTGCACCTTGCCGTTCTTGTCTGTTTTTTTCTCCACGCCGACTTTATCAGCACCTTCAATTTGTTTGTTATATTCTTCTTTTACTTTGCCATCTACCATGTAGTCAGATGCTTCCGGTGCTTTTTCATTTGTTTTACCGTTATAATATTCTTGCAATTCGGTTGCATTTTTTACCTGATAAATAGTAAATCCAACATCTTCTGCGGGTTCCGTGCCATCAGGAATATTCTGCTTTTCACCTGTACCTGCTTCACCATGAATCTCCTCTGCATGCAGATACTTATAAATGGTAATCGAGCCTTTCTGCTCGGGATCGATTACACTGTTTGTTGTATTCGTTGTTTCTGGCAATGCGGGTGCATCCGCTGCCATTGCTGGCATGGCGCACAGGCTGAGGGCCAGGGCGGCGCTCAACAGGCCTGTGAGAAAACGTTTTTGCTTTTTCATTCAGTACCTCTTCTCTTAAAAAAATCATCATCGGATGGGCGGCGAAGCCGCCCGGCTTAGAGGTTCTGCATCAGCACGGCGTGCAGTGCGGGGCGCTGCAGCGGGGAAACGCTGCCGCGCCGCCCGCACTGTGCCGTGAAGAAAAAAAGGAAGGGAAAACCGGGCCGCTTGCCCACTTGGCTTAAGGTGCATCTGAAAACAAAGGAAATAACGGATATTTCGCAGCCACAAGCAGGATGTAAGGCAAAGAGCCGCCGGAATCCTTTCCGGATCCCAAGGCTTTTTAAGCCTTAACACAACATCCGGCTGCGCTTATAGAAACAGGCGATATTTTCAGTTTTTCAGTTATACCCCGGCTTATGGCTGCGCCCTGCCGTAAAACGGGCGCGCACTGGCGGGCAGGCCCTGTACCCTGGGGGTTGCTGGGTTTCCGGGGGATGGTTAATGTCGCCGGCCCCCTTTCCTGTTGTAGCGGAATGTGAATATCAACAGCCCTGCCACCGCCAGCGGCATGCCGATCAGCAGCCACAGGCTTGGCGCGTCTGCACCCGTGTGGGGCAGCTCAGGCGTTTTTTACGGTTCAGAACGGTAAGGTTCATGGTGTAGGTGTTATTGGTGCCCGGCTTAAACTTGTCTTTGTCCTCAATTACCTGCCCATCAATATAACACTTGCCTTCTTGGGTAAATTGGATCACAATTGGCTGTGCCAACAGGTTGTACCCCGGATGTGCCTTGGTTTCCGTCAGGCGGTATGTACCGGGTTCCAGATTTGTGAACACATCGGTGATTTCGCCGTTGCCGTTCGTTGTGGCGGTAATGGAACCTGTGTTTTCGTTATCGAATTTATAGGTAGTATCTACCTGCGGTTCTCCTTCGGTTGTTTCGACCAGCTTTTCCAGCTTGAACTCAACGTCACTCAAGGGCACATCTTTGCCATTTTCGCCTTTTTCCGCGTCCTTCTTGATGATATCCAGTGCAAACTTCGGGTTCTGCAGCGTGTTGGTCAGCTCAATCTTGCCGCTGCCGCCGGTGATGGTTCCATCGGCTACTGTGGCTGGCGTTGTAGTTGCGCCGGTTTCGCTGTTCGTTTCGCTTTTTGGTGTTGCTTCAGCCGTTACCGTTACACCATACGTATTGCCGTCAATCGTAATGGTTCCGTTTGCCGCGATAAAGTTGCCTTTATCGTTCACCGTACCTTCCACAATGCGGTATTGGTAGTTCGTGTTGGTTTCGCCAACCTGGCGCTGATCCAAACCGCTAAAGGTATGCTTCCAGCCATTATTATCATCGGGGGTAATGGTAAAATAGTCTTTCGGGCTGCCAGCCGGGTACTTTACCAGTTCCCATTCTTTATCGTCTGTGCTGGTTTCCAGGCGGCGCTGGAGCTGGATGTAGATTTGTTTCGGCTGCTTCGCAGTGCTAAGATCGTCCTTACCATTTGCATCTTTCCAGAGCTTATCGAACTCAATGTTGATCAGTGTGCGCCGGGTGTTGGTAAAGATTGCGGTAATTGGGTAGGTGTTTGGCTTCTTAATCACGCCTTCCACGGTGTTGTCGATCACATCGGCGGAATCGCATTCTTTCGGAACAGTTACGCTTTGCAGCCTGGAACCATCTAGCGGTGTAACTTCCTCGATGGTATAGCGGGTGCCAACGGGGATGCCGGTGATGGTTCCGGTGTGGTCGCCATTTTCGCCCATTTTGATTTCAACATACTTTTCGATGGGCTCTGTTGTTTCCAGACCCTCACCGCCAACATTATTAAAGGTAACTTTGAACTTGTAGGTTCCGGTCAAGTTTTCGCCGTCTGCGGCCCGCTTTTCGATTTTCAGCCCGCCGGTTTTGACGGTGTTGACGTATTTTACCTTTAGCTTTGTCAGCGAGCTTGTATCGTCCGGATTCTTATAGGAGCGGAAGACGATGGTGTCGCCTTGGGGTTTGGTTCCGGTATAGTTATTACCCGTTATATCATCATCCGTTCCCTTCTTTTCCGTTCGGCCATCATCGGGGCCATCGGCAGGGGAGCTCTGGCTATTCAGCGGCCTGGGCTTTTCGAGCGTTACTGATGTATAATCCGTACTCGTCGGACTCGTCGACTCAACCTCCCGCCCGTTCTCGCACACCGTCCATGTGGTGTCGTACAGGTTTTCGTTCAGATCCTCTTTGAGCGAAATGTAGCTGCCGCGGCGGAACTGGTCGCTGAAGGTAACGGTTTCTCCAGCTTCCAGAACAAAGCGTCCGTCCTTGTCCACCAACTGGGTGTCGCTGTCCTTGGTGGAGGTGTACTGTGCGTTTTCGGCGTTTTCCAGCTGACCGGTTGTGGCGGATTTGTAATCCGGGATTTCCTTCTGATCGGTTGTAAAGCCGGACATCGTACTTGGCACCGCTTTGGGAGTGAAGGTAAAGTTCCTGAAATAGATGTTGCGGTTATAGTTATCGCCCACGCGGATGGTTGTAACGCTGCCGCTAAAATTGTCCTGCTCTTTCATCTTGTGCAGGTCCAGCTTTACGGTGACCCATTTGCCTGTCACCACTTCGACCGAGCCATACGTTGCGCCGTTAATGCCTGTTGTGCCAAGGCTGCCTTTTTGGACGTTCTTTTCATCCAGCAGTTCCAGATACAGGTTGTTGAGGGAAAGTTCACCACCATCTTCTTGGGAAACGTAAACCTGGAACGTAAGGAAGCGCATGTTGTCTTTGATATTGATGGGTTTATTCAGCGTCAGGATGCCACGACGTTTCTCACGCGCTGCACTTTGCGTATCCATATAGCGTGCGTACCAGTGAAGGACCTGTTCGGTATTTTGCCCGGAACCTTGCTCGGGATCTGGCCATTGGTTTTGTTCCTTCTTGAAAATGTAGTCCTCGCTTCCTGGGGTTGCGGGGGCAATGTTGCTAACATCCGCATCCAAATTCACCTCTTTGGTATCGCTTGGATTCGGTTTAGCGGCATCTTTTGTTCCATAATGGGTTGCCTGGTTCTTGATGGTGAAGTTGAAGATTTTCTTGTCTGTAAAGCATTTTTGGAACTCCGGATCAACGTTTTTCAGAACGACCTGTTTTTGAACCTGCAGCTCGTTATTATCCGGGAAGTTGAACGCCACCGCCATGTTGGACTCCCACATACCGCGTTCCATATAGTACATGGTAAGGGTGTGGGTGCCGGGCTTCAACGTTGTTGTTTGCTTGCTCTTGTACTTAAAGGTGATTTTGTTACCCAGATACGTTACGGTTTTGTTTGCGTCAGGATTATAAACCGTGTTGTTGCTTGCCTTGATGTCGCTGACATACGAGGTGTAGTTGTTTCCGTTTTCGTCCGCGCCAAACTCCAGCAGGCCAGAAGCTTTACCGTGGTCACCGCCAACATCCAGTGCAAGCTTACCGTCAATGTAGACCCAGACGTCATCATCGCCGGAGAAGAAGAACTTGATGGGGACGTAGTTGCCATTATCAGCTTTTACTTTACCATCGCTTGTCAGGGTAAACTGGAATTGCAGCTTAGCACCAAAGCCATAGTTATAAGTAGAAGCCTTGTCTTCACTCGCCCCGCTGTTGAAGGGGAAGAAGCCGTAGGTATAAACCGGCTCTCCTTTCTCGTTTTTAACCGTCTCTCCTTTCTCGTTTTTTACCTCTACAGGCGTAGAATCAGACTTCAGGTTTTTGGACTTGGATTCCAGTGCATTTTGCTTCTGTAGGAAGTAACCCCCATTATCTGGATCGTTTTTCAGATACAGTGTCGTTTTTGTCACTATCGAAGTACCAGTACTTGACGCCTTTTTCGTTGGCATTGGTAGCGTCCGATTCTTTAAAGACTTCATCTTGTGTAAAGGGGAAAGAAACCTCTTTGTAGACATTGCCAAGTTTTGCCTTTTTGGAGTTTTCTCCTTGCAGGAATTCTTCGTTGAAGAACGGCATAGCAAGATCGGTGGTGCCGTTCATTATAGGCTTGCCGTTTTTTAATTCAGGGCCAGCCAAGCCTTGGAAGGTTTCGTCGTACAGCTTTTCATCATTTTGCCCTAAACCCTTGCCGTTTCTATCGCTTATCGAGTTGTTGACGGCCATAAACAGTTTTTTATCTGTGTAGCCGTACAAATTCAGCTTATCGGCAATCTCACTAAAGCGAATTCCCCATTCTTTGCCGTCCGCACCCACTGCATCAGGCTGGAACTGGCCTGTGTACATAGGATAAGGAACAGTAGTACCACTGTTGCTGTAGTAATCGCTCAGCGCCTGATCAAATTCACGGAAGGTTACCCAGTTGCGGTGACTAGCTTTATTATCATTATCTTTGTAATTATCACGGTTCTTGCCGTTCAGTTCATAATCTGTATAATAGTCATACAGCGTACTGGTAACATACTTTGTGTTTGGATCTTCCGTAAATTCAGCGGTGTCATCAATATCTACTACTTTAGTCTTTTTCCACTTTTCGGCATCACGCGGGGTATCTTTTGGAGCCCAGTAGCCGCCGCGTTTGCCCTTGTGATATGCTGTATCGTCATTCGTATCCGCATAGAAGCACTGTTCCGTATCCTTATAACCTAAAGGGATTTTTTCCCAATCTGTATTGTTGCCGCAGTCTGTAAGGTTTTCATCGCTACTCAACTGATACGAAGAGAATACAATTTCGGTATAGCCATCCGGCACATCTGCTGCATAGTAATCTGTGCCCTCAATCCGCCTCATTGTGCCGGCTATGCGTTTTTCGCCATTTTCTCCTCTTAAGCGGTAGTAAACCGTACCTTCCGTACTTTCATCGGCTCTGGGGATTGAATAGTTGCCGTCAGTATCATAAGTACCTGTTGTTGGCAGCTTTGAGAAAGTAGCATCGTAATAGATACGGACAGACTTTTCTATACCCCATCTTTCGTTGGCTGCGCCAGTATAGATAAAGCAGTTACTTGTATCACTGTATGTAAAGGATTCTTGATCATCAATAACATCTTCACCATAGAAGTTATAGAATTTGCTGGATTTGCTTTGACCGCCCTCATCCCATGTAAACTGGATATAAGAGCAATCTTCGGATGGGATGGTAAAGTTGATTGTTTTACCTTGGGTTGCATCTTGAGCTGTTGAATCATTGTTGACCAGCTTTAAGTTTCCGCCTTTGTCAGGAATATAAAAGTCTGCTTTTACATTCTTTAAATCAACTGTACTGCGGTTTTCAAACTTAATGGTCTTGCCTGCAAAGTATTTGTGGCCCTCTAAAGTGGATGCGTCTGTCCATGTTCCATCTTCCGCATCATACATTTTGAGGTTGTAGTAACTAATAGCGTTACCAGATGTTGCCACTATCTCAGCTTTCCATCCTCCATTACTATCCAATAGCTGAATCTGAATCGTTGTAAATTTATTGCCCGAAGCATCAGTACAATTCCTCAATGCATAGATTGTGCGGCCATCACTTGTTTTGATGGTTGTTTTTTCCATTGGATGTGTACACCAAGTACTGCTATTATCTATTTGCCCATTGAACCTAATAACATCTGTATCAGCAATTGTGTTATTATTAATTGTGTTACTACTATTTACTGCAAAGTAAACCGTGAATCCATCTGTCGCTTCCTGCTCACTAACTGCCTGCACGTTATCCACGCTTTTTGCGGCGTACATCTTCTGCGGCTGTTCGGTCGGTTCCGGGGTGGCGGTGGGGGTCACGGTCGGCACAGGGGTGGCCGTTGCGGTGGCTGCCGGTTCCGGGGTCGGGGTGGGTTCTGCCGTGGGCTCCGGCGTTTCGGTCGGGGCGGGCTGCTCCGGCTCGGCGCTTTGTTCCGGTTCCGGGGTGGCAGCGTTCTGCTCCGGCGGAGCGGTATTCTCCCCGGAGGCCGTTCCCGGCTCATCCTCCAGCAGCTCTACTTCGTCAGGTGCGTCGGGCAGAAGATCCACCTCGGCGTATACAGGCAGGGCCATTGCCATAACCAGGCAAGCGGTGACAAGCAGCGCTGTCAGCCGGCGCGCCCAACCTGTTGTGTTTTTTCCTGTTCTATTCAATCTGCTCACCCGTCTTTCGCGCTGGTTTAATGAAAGCACATTGTTCCACAGGGGATCCCTGTGAAACAGTAAAAGAAGCCAGCTTTTTTTTACTTGCGCAACCGTTGCCATGTTGTTTTTAAAAAAAAACCGCATCGAGTCTTCTCATTGCGCATTTACTTTTTATTTTCTTAATATAGCACCTTTACACCAGAAAGACAATACAATCCACGCAAATTCCTGTTTTTCAGCACTTTTACTGATTGCGCTTTCCTCCAATTATATAATGTGTTCAAAGCCTTTGTATAATTTACTCCTGATTTTCTTTTTGGCAGCGGTCATTTTTATATACTTTAACCGCGTGTTTATGATTCTCTGCGCACACAGAGCGCAACTTTGCGGCAAAATTCGCCTTTTTTGTTGCATTTCCCTGTTTTTGCGCAATTATTTGTTTCGCATGCGCCTGTTTGCGGCGGGGCCTGGCGGCTGGGTGGGCGCCTTGTGGGAGGGATGGCAGGTTTGCGGCGCACGGTTCCCGTTTTTTGCGGCGCGATGGGTACACCGCGCCCCTGCAAACGGTTTGCGGCGGCGGGTGTGTGTGGTGGATTGCACGCCCGCCAACGGGACGCCGTTCTCCCTTTACAACGGGGTGCGGGTTTGCTGCAGATATGCCATTCGCTTTTTGTCCCCCCTGCCCCGCCCCTGATTCCCGGTTCCCCCTTGCCGATTTCTATTTGCGCCAGCTCCTGAGGTGCATCTGAGAGCAACGAAAATAGCGGATCTTTCGCAAGCACAAAATCCGGCTGCGTTTACTGAAACAGACGAGCTTTTTGACGTTTTCAGACAGGACTAAGGTATATCTGAAAAGTCGAAAATTTAGTCTATTTCTACAAACACAGCGGGATTTTGCGTTTAAAGCGCTTGGAATCCACAAAGGATTCCTGCGGCTCTCTGCCTTAAATCCTGCTTGTGTTTGCGAAATATCCGTCATTTTCTTTGTTTTCAGATACACCTCCAGCTCCCAGCTTTCAATCTATCCTGTGTAAACTGCAACCCCTCACGCGCCATTCTGTGCGGCACTTACCTTATAATATAGGGGTGCTGCCCTGTGTGAATTTGCAACTGATCTATTTGAAGCAGCTGTGAGCTGTTGCAATTTTGCACAGGGTATTGCCCGCATTCTGTGCCGAACATTCCCGAAACGTGTTGGAAAAACGCACAGGATTGCCTTGTTTCCCTATGCCGTTTACCGTTGGAAAAACGCACAGGTTACCCCCGGAACAGTTGCATTTTACACAGGGTATTCCCGCTCCCCTGCCCTACCGTGACCCGCGTACCTGTTGGAAAACCACACAGGATAGGCCCGTTTCCCTTGTTGCAATTTACACAGGTTTGGCTGTTTTTGGCTTATTTGCAACTTTACGCAGGTTGCTTTCCGCACAGGAAAATGGTGGTGGAATGCACAGGCTGCAGTTGGTTGAACACACAGGTTTGCGTTGTTAAATTACACAGGCTCTACCTATTACTAATATAGAACTAAACAACTAAGCCATAATAACAACCAGAGGTAAGCCGGGAGATGGGGGAGAACGGGAAAAAACTGGTGTTGCCATTCCATCAGGTTACAGAACCCTGAAACAGCAGAACAGAAAAGCACAATAAAACCCTGTGTAACCTGCACCCGGGCTGCAACCCCAACAGGATATATGGCAAACCACAACGCAGGTGTTGCATTTTGCACAGGGTAATGGCGGTGAAACCCTGTGTAAATTTGCAATTCTTGCGCTGGACAACAGGATGTGCTATAATGTTTAGCATGATGTGCGTGACCACCCGGGATACAGCAACCGATATAGGAGGCCCCTGCTTATGGCGGCAAGTAAACAGAAAAAAGATGATCCGTTTGTCGTTACGTTTGAAGAACGCGGGGACCAGACCATCGTTCGCAAATCCAATGACCTTGTACAGATGACGCGCAACAACCTGACGCTGAGCCAGCAGCGCCTGATGCTGCATATTTTTTCGATGATTAAGCCGGAGGATACGGACCTGCCCTCTTATGAGCTGAGCATTTATGATTTTATCAAGATGACCGGCATGGACCCGCACAGCGGGGCGCTGTACAAGCAGGTGCGCAAAAATATTGAGGAGCTGGCCAACGCGCCCATCCAGTGGATCAAGAATAACGGAACTTCCACGGTGGAAACATTCCGCTGGATCGATAAAGTGCGCATTGATGAGGGCCGCGCGCGCATGACCATCACGCTGGATCCGGTGCTGAAACCGCACCTGGTGCAGCTGAAAACCCTGTATACCACCATGGATGTGACCTACACCATGCTGATGCGGTCCACCTATTCCATCCGCATTTACGAGCTGTGCAAGAGCTACCAGAGCCTGTACCTGAAAAAGAAAGCGGCCGGGGAACCGCTGGTATGGAACCTGAGCATGCTGTATGAACAGCTTTCGTATACGGCCAACCGATGGTCGGATTTCCGCCGCCTGGCACTGGAAAAGGCAAAGGCGGAAATTAACGAAAAGACGGATATTATTTTTAATTACGATGTGTACGAAAAAAAAGGGCAGAAAGTTCTTTCGCTGGTGGTAACGATTGACCCGGTGGATGATGCCGCCGCACAGGCCAACCTGGACAGCATCAACAGCACAGTGCGCAAAAAGAGCAAAAAGAAGGGCCGCCCCACCGTGGCGATTGAGGATTCGCTGCTGGATGACCCCAGCGTGATCACCTTTGATTATGTTTCGGCACCGGAAACAACGATCCCCTATTCCTTTGGACGCCACCGCACCGAGCTGCGGGAGGAAATTGTTGTGAAAGCGCGCATGGATCAGCTGCGCGCGGAGATTACGCCCGAAGAGCTGCACGCGGTGGAAGTGATCATTGATGTGTTGGCAGATGCCTGCTGCACCATCCAGGCAGGCGATGGCGAGCAGGACGGCGGCAACAAAACGGTGTTTGGAAAGATGAATGCCATCATCCTGGATTGCGGCGGGCTGACCAGTTGGCTGGCCGGTGTGGCACCCCGTTATGCACAGGAGATCATTCCCCGGTCGCAGACGATGCGCAGCCCGGCGCGGTACCTGAACAAGGTGCTGCGCGAGGATATGGATAACTATCGCATTTATATTTTCCGCAAGGCAAAGCCGGCAGCAGAACCCAAAGAGGAGCTGTTGGAAGCGGAGTACCATGTGATGGACGAGCCGGTGCAGCAAACGCTGCCGGAGCCTGAGCCGCCCAAGGTAGAGCTGATTCCCGAAACGATTGTAAAACGGCAGGATATGCGAAAAGAGTTTGCAAAGTTTGTGGATGATGGATACCTGGAAAAGACGTTGACGAGCGGCCAGCGCGGCGCTTACCACGAAATTTACCGCCACCTGGCAGCGCGGTGCGTGCCATCGCCTTCCAGCCTGCGCAATGGGCTGAAAGACGAAATGCGGCTGCATTACCTGGCCTGCATGAATGAAGTGATTGAAAAGTATGGCAGCCTGACCCCATTGATGGAAGCTATGGCGCATGAACTGGACTTTGATGTGTTCTGGGCAAAGGCCGCCAAGGACCCCAACGTGAATAACCCGATGGGGCTGTTCTACCACATTATTGAAGAACGCGCGCTGAACCCGATCGGCACCATAATGAACGACCAGGCACAACGGCAGAAGGTTGCCGCCAAGGAAAAAGGTGAAAAAGATAAGTGGCACAACGAAAGCTGGATGGATGCTTTTGAGGAAGATATCCCGGATGACAGCGAAGAGTAATTGAGATGAAGCGGAGCGGAACATCCGGGAGCGCTATTATAATAAGGTAAGCAGCGGCTGGCAGATTGCTGGCCGCTGCTTTTTTGTTGGGGTGCAGCTGAGAAATGGAAATATCCGGCGTTTTTTGATTTCAGATAGACCCTGGGCAACACCGCACAATTCCCGCCTTGCGGCTTAAGCACCGCTCCGGCAGCTGCGGCACGGCATCTGCGTCGCCAAAATGCTCGATAATGTCGGGTTGCGGTACCCGCATCGTGCTTCGGGGGCAAAAGCCCCTCGCACTCTGCGACCGCTGCCCCTGCTTCGGTTCGCTGTTTCCGCCACTGGCGGCGCTCACCTTTGCAGCATCCAGTATTATCTGCGCTTTTGGCCTAGCAGCTACCGCACCTCGCTCGCCGTATCGGCACTTAGAATTATGCGGTATTGCCCTTGGGATAATAGGTGAGAAGGAAGGTGCGTGAGCGGGAATGCCTGGATGAAATGAAGAAGGATGGGAAGGAAAAGCGGCAGAGAAAAAGCGTGAACAGCAACGAAGAGATGCCTGCATAATATTCGTCAAAATATCCGTTGACACACGCGAAGCATATGATATAATAGAAGCTATAACAGCAACGAAGAGATGCCGCACGGCATGGGGTGCCAGTTTTTTTGCAACCCGCAGTATTGCCTTAGATTAAGATGCCGGCGTGCGGTACCGCCAAAAGAACCGAACAAAAGGCAAAGATTAACCGACAGCAACGAAGAGATGCCTACACAAAGGCGCTCGCAAGGAGGAAAACAATGGGATATTGTATCTCAGTCTGCATTGAAAAGGGCGGCGTGGGAAAAACCGTTACCGTCTGCAACCTGGCGGCGCTGATGGCGCAGGACGGCAAGCGGGTGCTTGTTGTGGATATGGATGCCCAGGGCAACTGTACCTATACCCTGACGCGCCCGTGTAACCGATAATACTTTTGACCGCGCTGGCGTGTATGATATGTTCCGTGCCTATGGCATCAGCGGCACGCAGAACTATATTTCCCGCACGCAGTTTGATAATATTGATATAATTCCGGCAAATGGCAACACCCCAATGGCGGCCAAGCAGCTGCAAATCCTGGAACAGTCCGAAAGCACCAGTATCAATATGTTTTTGGCCATGTGCCTGGCACAGGTTGCCAGCGAATACGACTATATTTTGATCGATACCCCGCCGTCCCGCGATGTAATGGTGACCAACGCCCTGATGGCCAGTGACTTTGTGCTGATCCCCTGCGTGTGCGATGACTACAGCCGTGACAGTGTGTACCGCACTGTGGCCATGTGCCAGCAGTTGGAGCATGATGAAGGCGAAAAAATTGATGTTTTGGGCATTATCCTGACTATGGTGGAAAAAACTGCCCTGACCGAAGTAATCCGCAATGAACTGCGGGAAAGCCAGCTGGGCAGCAAGCTGTTTGCTGCCGAAATCCGTAAGGGACAGGCTGTAAAGGATAGCACCCGCCTTGGTGCGCCGGTTGTGCTATGTGCACGCAGCAGCAACCCGGCAAAGGATTATGCAAAGGTGTATGCCGAGCTGAAAACGCGCGTGAACAGGAGGCAGAGTGATGGCAAGCAAACTGGACCGACTGCAGAAGAAAGGCTTTAAAGTAAACGAAGCAGCGTTAAGTAAGATCGCGCGCGGCGACCAGGAGCCGGGCGGTGAGTACAGCGAGATCAATATCAATGATATTGAAGAAAACCCGGATAATGCCCTTTACCGTGAGCTGGATACCGAGGAAGATATTGCGCTGCTGGCCGATGATATCCGCCGCGCGGGGCTGCTGCACAACCTGGTTGTGTTCCCTAAGACCGGTGTTGGCGGAAAATATGTGCTGCTTTCCGGCGAGCGCGCCTGCGTGCACTGCGCTTGTTGGTGGAGCAGGATAAACGCGAGCAGGAAGAAAAACAGCTGCCCAACGCATGAGTGAATGGCAGAAAGTGCAGTGCAAAGTGGTGCGCAACTTGACGGAAAACGAAAAAAGTTGTGTATATTGACAGCGCAAACCTGCAAGTGCGCGGCGGAATCAGCAATGAACGTGTGATGCGCCAGGCGGCGGCGCGTTTTGTGGAAAACCTGCAGAAAGCACCGTATAACCTGAGCGCAGCGGAAGCGAAAAAAGCGCTGAAAGAGGTCAGCCCGCTGAATTCCCGCACGATTGATAAGGCGCTTTCGATTCAGAATGATCTCAACCCTGACCTGCGCCGCTTGCTGGATGAGGAATTCCTGAACCGAGCCGAGTGCGAAACCTATCTCCGCCTGACCCTGGAAGAACAGGCCCGTGCAGCCGCAGTGTTTTTGAAAATTGCAGCCCTTGACCCACGCAGCCATGAGCGCCGCGCCATTAAGGACGCATTGACCACCGCCATGTTGGATGTAGCAGTGGAACGCCGCAGCATGCAGGAGCGCGAGAGCGTATTTGCAGCGGCGTTGCAAAATGCACAGGATGCAATCGGTCAGGCCAAGACGCAGGAAAACAAGGCGGCGGCAGTAGATAAAGACCACAACTTTATTTCGGCCAAGCTGCCTACCACGGCCCGCAAACTGCGTAAAATTGCAGCGGCAAAAAATATTGAAGCTAAGATCCGCAGTTATACGGCAGAGGACCGCAAAGCAATGTCGGACCAGATGCAGGAGCTGATTGCGGCAGCGCAGGAGCTGAAAGCACTGATTGATGCTGTGGAATAATCCAGATCCACGAAAGCAGCAAACAACAAAAAATCCATGCAAATAGGAATACAGGAATCCACGATATGAAACAGCGAATTGTCATCCGGCTGCACCTGGCTGTGCGGGCAGTGCTGCAAAGCGAAGCGGACTGGCGCGGCACGCGGCTGGGCACCCTGACATCGGAGCTGATCCATGAACAGGCTGCGAAAGCGCGCCTGTGCGGGGTGCAGAATTACGAGTTGAACCCCGTCAGCAGCCGCTATATTCCCGTTACAAACGGGACAAAATATAAGCAGACATCTGGCCTGGAGCAGATCTCCATCTATCTGAACGATGAGGATATGCAAACCCTGAAAGAGCTGGCACTGGCCAACGATAGTGTGCGTGTGATCAACGGCAGGCAGGCAATCACCTACCGATATGTTGTTCCTGGAATGTTGCTGAACGACCCGGTGTTTACGGGGCTGACAGAACAGCACGGCAGGGTAAGCACTTCAAAATCTTGAATAAATCAAAGGCGGCACCGCGTTTTTTGAAAGACGCGGTGCGTTTTGTATACAAAGCAGCCTGAAAATACTACAAAACATAAACCTGTGCGAAATTACAACAAAACGGATAGAAGATGAGAATAGGGAAAAAAGGAGAAATATGTTGGAATTTTACACAGGTTTACAGAGCAAAACATGAGGAAAAGCGCGATGCAGCGTTTGCAAAATAAAGCGGATTTTGGGTGAATCAGGTGCGGGGAACCAAAAAAGAGGGGAAACCTGTGTAAATGGCAACAATCTGCAGGGTGAATTACCTTTTTGTAATACGACAGGGATAGTAATACCCTGTGTAAAGATGCAACACTGTACGCTGCGAAAGGGAAGAGTTGCAATTTTACACAGGGTATTGGTTATTCTGTCAGGCGGAGTAGAAGGAAAATACTAAAAACAAAATGGCATATATGAGCTGTATTATACGATTTGGAATTAAAACAGCCGACCAAACGATGGGATTTGGCGGGATAGGGACAAAGGCGAAAGTTGATATGGAGAGAGCGAGGGCAGAGGTTGGCATGCTGCTTGATAGACAAAAAACGTGGAAACGTGATGTGAAATGGCGGGAATACAACGCTATTTTTGTATTAAACTTATAAAATAATACAATTTGTATTCCGAAACAGAGAATCTCTTTGGAAACCAAGCGGGAATAATTTGACGATTTAAGCAATAGTAGATGGCCTGCAACTTGAGAAAGTATTGGCAACACCGCATAATTCCCGCCTTACGGCTTAAGCACCGCTCCGGCGGCTGCGGCACGGCATCTGCGTTGCCAAAATGCTCGATAATGTCGGGTTGCGGTACCCGCATCGTGCTTCGGGGGCAAAAGCCCCTCGCACTC
>ENA-OQAJ01000106-OQAJ01000106.1-human-gut-metagenome-genome-assembly--contig:-NODE-106-length-24534-cov-2.783095_pt1 | contig 24534 bp, 30 predicted proteins | sample MGYA00242736_ERZ504529 | MGnify/ENA primary metagenome ERZ504529 (study PRJEB26092, sample SAMD00036275) | human gut metagenome | host: Homo sapiens | study: EMG produced TPA metagenomics assembly of...
CGAAAGCATGAGCTGCTCACCGCGTGGATCGACGAGCTGGCGCCCGGCCGACGCAAGCTGAGGCACGGCCCGGTTCCCGAGAAACTGAAGCGGAAGGCGGTGGTCGCGGTCGCGTCCGGAAGGTCGGAATCACGCGATGCCGCCGCCGGACTGGGCGTGGAGGCGTCCGTCGTCGGGAAACTGGAAACGGCAGATGCTCGCCGGGTCCAAGGAGACGCACGTGACGAAGACACCTGGAGAGAAGCCCCCGACGGCCGGGGAAGGGAAAACCAGCGTGGAGCCCTCTACGCCGGCGGCCATGCCGCCGACCGCCGGCCCGCGGGACGCGGCCGGCCTGGCGGACGCGGTGGCGGCGCTGGAGAAGAGGCTGGCGGAGACGCGGACCCGTCTGGACGAGTTGGACGCCGATGTCGAGCGGCAGCGGCGGGAGAAGAGGGAACTGGACATCGAGATCGCGATCCGGAAGGGCACGTTGGAGCTGTTGGGAAAAGAGCCGGGCGCAGACCCGGAAAAGCCCGGCCAGCCGCGAGAAGACGCTCCTCGTCAAGACCGCTGGCGAAACGCTGGGCGCGACGGCCAGAAGTCTGTTGCCCGTGGTGGGCATCGCGGCGCAGCACGTACCACTCCAGCCTGACGCCATGAAACGGCCCGACAAGGACTCCGGTCTGCTGGAGCTCGTGCGCGAGGCGTCGGGAACGGCAAGCGCAGGTACAGGTACAGGCGGATCCACCTGGAGTTGAAGGGCATGGGAATCGTGGCCAGCGCGAAGCGGATCATGAGGCTCATGACCGGGCACGGCCTGGCGCCCCTGTTCAAGAGCGCGAAGCGGTACGGCTCGTACAAGGGCGAGCTGGCCAAGCCCCGAAGAACCTGGTGGACGGGGATTTCCACGCCGAACGGCCGAACATGCTGTGGGTCACGGACCTCGCGGAGTTTTCCATCCCCGCGGGCAAGGCGTACCTGTCGCCCGTGATCGACTGCTATGACGGCATGCCGGTCGCCTGGACGATCGGTACCGGCCCGGACTCGGCGTTGGCCAACGGCATGCTCGCCGACGCGTGCTCCACGCTCAAGGACGGGGAGAAACCAATCATCCATTCCGACCGTGGCTGCCACTACCGGTGGCCGGAATGATCCGCATCTGCAAGGAGCATGGTCTGACGCGTTCGACGGGCGCGAAGGGATGCAGTCCGGACAACGCGCCGCGGAAGGGTTCTTCGGCCGGATCAAGCAGGAGTTCTTCCACAAGCGCAGCTTCGCCGGGGTCTCTATGGACGGGTTCATCGGCATGCTCGATGAGTACATGGTCTGGTACCGGGACAAGAGGATCAAGACGGAGTTCGGACACGGGCATCATGGACCGTCGACGCGAGCTCGGTCTTGTGGCATGATTGGTGGTGATGGAATCAACGATGAGTCCAACAAATAGCACCGCCCCTATCGGCCTAACTTCTATTGAACAGACACACTCACGGAGAGCGTGGATTGAAATATGCGACGCCGACTGGGTCGAGCTCGACCTCGCCGTCGCTCTCCTCACGGAGAGCGTGGAATGAAATCGTTGGATTGAAACGAACGAATTGTACGAATTGAAATCCATGGCGAAAGCAGATTTCGGCAAGATCGCAGACCGCATCACCAAGGCCGTTCGAATCGCCAAGGAGAATCACGATGTCGTCAAGGACTGTTTCGTCATAGACCTCGGCCAGGCGAAGCGTAAGGACAAAACTCGTGCACCAATTGGAGAAATACACGACCGCGAATGGAAAATCCGCAGGCTTTTCATCTTCGACGGTGAAGGGTTCTCGGAAATCAAATTGAAATAAAAACAACCGAGAGCGCCCCTCCGCTCATTGCGTGTTATTTCACGCCGCAGACGGACCCCCGGTCTTTGTATATCCTATCACGCTTTTGGTGGGTTGGCCCGGCGGCGAAGGCAGGAGCCTGTAAATCTCCGACACTGACACATCGCGGGTTCGAGTCCCGCACTCACCACTCACAGCCCCGGAACGGGGCTTTTTAATGCCCTGGAACAGGGCGGAAGGAGCAGAAGCAATGACCGACGCAGCCACCATCGACAACGCCCAACAGCCGCAAGGGGGAGGGTTCGAAGGCGCCCAGTCCACCGACCGTAGAAGTCTGGTCGCTCTCCTCACGGAGAGCGTGGATTGAAATCGGTGTCTGCAGCGTTCCGGCCACCGCGTGGATGTCGCTCTCCCTGTTTATGTCCAGTGTTTTCCGCACATGCGGGGATGATTCCGCATGTGCGGGACTGTTAGTAACGGAAAACCTGGGTTTTTGTCCGCTCGGGGCGACTTCAACGGTAATACGAGCAGGAACTGTGACTGGGTGTTTCGCATGGGGGTCGCTTCTGAAAGCTATGTAAAAGAAAATAGTGTATGTGAAAACGGTCGGGTGGGTGCGGATGCACGAGAAATTGGCTAACCTGTCGAATTTCTGTTTTACTTTGGTCGTTCATCTCGTGAGTGGTCGTCAAGCTAGACATATTGTGTCCCATGGGATGCAACATGTCATATGGAAATACATATGACTGGCGAATATCGCCAATGGTTCAGCCGGATAAAGGACCGGAACGCAAAAGCCCGAATCAGCGCGAGACTCCGATTGCGCTTCTAGATGGGGCGGCCGGTGGGTGACCTGCATACGGTTGGTGACGGGGCCAGCGCGCTGAGGTTCAATTTCGGTCCCGGCTACCGTGTTTGCTCCGCGCAGAAGAGCGACTCGCTCATGTTGCTGCTTTATCGGTGGCCGAGCTTGACGATTCGGCGTTGCGGCAGGCCGTAATCGGCGATATGACCAAAGCGAAGGGGTATGGGGCAGATCACGAAGGAGGCGGGTGTGGGACGTGAAAGCCTTTACAAGAGCCTCGACAGGAATGTCAACCCGAGCTCCATACCATTATGAAGGGATCGTGCACGCTCTCGGCGGCAGGCTGACAATCCAACCCGCATAAGCTTGACTTTACGACCATCATGCAGTGGCCGCCCGAGCATTGGAAAAGGACGAACGCTGACCATATTGTTGCGACATATGTGGAGAGAGATGTTCGTGGCGAGCTTGGCATACATAACATCGCAAACTTCGTCGTCTGGTTCATTCTGCGGCTCATCAGTGCGGGAAAATGCTTAATTATGCCGCCTATTTCGCTTACATATGGCAGATTTTGAGGTTCGTACGGAGGCTTCTCGCTTATATATGGCAGGTGTTCGTGCGAAAAGCGCCAAAAACACCCCCCCTAAGTGGCTTTTCTCGAAAGGCATGTGCTATATGTAAGCGAGAAACCTCCGGTCAGATGCCAAATCTGCCATATATAAGCCAGATATCACGGTTCAGCTCAGATGAACTGGGTGTATGTCCATGCATTTCGATGATTGGGGTGTATCGAGAGTTTCGAGTTGGTTTCAATGACAATCCGAGGGGGTGAAAACGAGTTTATGGGCACGCGTGCGGAGTCTCAGATGCGCAGAACTCCTCACGCAGCGCATATCACAATCCCAGCCAGGCGCGTAGGTCACGAATTTCCTGATCGCAGATGCCGTGGCCCATTCCCGGATATTCGAAATACGTGAGATTGCCGGTTTGCGCAAGTTTGTTGTGCGCGCACTGTTGGTCGGCTAAAGGAATTGTGCGGTCTTCGCTGCCGTAGCAGAGTGCGAATCGCGTGCGTCCGGTCGCGGGCAAAGGCTCAGCGGTTTCGCCTTTGAATGATGGGCTCATCAGAATCGCCCTGTCGAACGCATCGGGATGTTCCGCAACCATGCGATACGACAGGTATCCGCCCTGTGAAAACCCGATCAGTACCTTGCGGAAATGCGCGTATGCTGGCGAATCCAGCAATCGTACGACGGCGTCGCTACGGCACTGCACTCGCGTCGACGCTCTCCTACGGAACATCCATCCGGATACCAGTAGTAGCTTCCGATGTAAGGACGTTCGTACGTGCCTCGGAACGACAGATAATTCGGATGCTGGGCAGGAGCAATGGAGTTGTCCGTTGAAGATGCGTCTTGCTTCGGAACATCATAAATCGCATCAATAATGCGGATCATCTCATTTTCATCATTGCTGAATCCATGAAATCCCAAGAACAGCAGATCATCGCCGGCTATTTCGCAGGCGGCCGTCTCAATGCTGGTACTCACGTTCAAACGCATGTCAACCTCCCATCGCATGTCGATAGTATGCAGATTTCCAACGGCACCATAACGGTGGACAGCGAAGTGGGGAAGGGCATGACGTTCACCGTTATGCTGCGTTGGTTGAGAAAACACTGAATATGTGGCGAGCTACAATAATCCGTCGGCATGCAATGCGTTGAACATGCGGTCCAGGCATTCGACCAGCAGCGGATACGGCATTGCTATGTTCACGCGCACGCATCCGGCACCGGTCTCGCCGCATGAACGCCCGTCGGTCAACGCCACTTGCGCCTTCTCAAGGAAGTATGCGGCCGGATCGTCGATGCCAAGCGGCGAGAAATCAAGCCATGCGATATATGTGCCCTGCGGTTTGATATAGCCGACGCCGGCGAACCTTTCACGCATCTGCTCGTCGAACAACGCCAAATTCCTGTGCACATAGGCAAACGCATCCTGGAACCACAGGTCGCCTTCGTTATATGCGGTGGTGGTGGCGATTGCGCCGATGGTGGCGGTCTGATGTTCGCTCCACTCCGCCTTGACCGCCCACATGTCACGATCCGCAGGATTGGTAAGCAGCACCTGCGCGCACTTCGTGCCCGGAATATTGAACGATTTCGACGCGCTGGTAGCGGTCATCGACTGTAATGCGGCCTGCTCGCTGATGGTGGGGAACGGAATGTGCTTGCCCTCAAACACGAACGGCGCATGAATCTCATCATTGAAAATACGCACGTCATACTGTGCCGCAAGATCGCTCAGACGCAGCTCCTCCTCCAAGGTGAGCACTTTGCCGATCGGGTTGTGCGGGTTGCAGAGCACGAACGCATGGCATCCGGCCGCAAACGCGCGTTCGATGGCGTCGAAGTCGAACACCCATTGCGCCTCTCCGGTTTCGGCGTCGCCGCTTTTGCAGATTTCGATTTTCGATCACGTCAACGTCGTACAGTTTCGGAACGCTCAAAAACGGCATGTAGGCAGGCGTCGGCACGATCACGCTGTTGCCCGCACCGACCAGTTCACGCAGGAAAAGCTCATAAGCTTCGAGTACGTCGGGAACCACGCGAATAATGCTCGGATCGACATCCCATCCGTAATGCGAGCGTTGCCATCCTGCGCATGCTGCTGCCACGCGCTGTTTCCAGGGTTCGGGAATGTAGCCGAGTTTGCAATGGTCGCAGGCGTTGTCGATGGCTTCTTGGATGCAGGGAGCCAGGCCGTAGTCCATTTCGGCAATGAACGCGCCAATGCAGCCGGGGTAGCGTGTCCACTTGTCGGAGCCGACTGCGGCAAGATCGGCTGCGGTGGTGTGGTCGATGGCGTCGGCGTCAAAGCCGGAACCGGTACGATGCTTCATTTCCATGATTTCTTCCATGGTTCCAGCATGACGTACCGATGCTTGCACGAACAGTGTGTTCTTGTACTGAAAGCAAAGACTGTTATGAAGTTTTCTTATATCAGATGCTTTTGCTATTCAATTATTAATCTGATTATGATGATATAGCAAAATACCGGAAACAATTGTTTGCTGCAGTATTCCGCGATTGCGAATAAGCACGGATATCAAACGATGAATCAAATGTTTTCCAAATACTGGTGTGATGCCCTTTCGATTTCGTCTTTGACGCGGGTCACTGCCGGTCGGTCGTCCGCTTTTCTTGTGACGAAACAGACTGTGCGGAATGCGTTGTTGTCGGCGATTGGCAGTGCGGTCAATCGGGTTGGATTCCAGCGGTTGTGGCTAAGCGAGATATGATCGAGACGCCCATGCCGACTTCCACCAGATTCTGCGTGGCCCAAAAATCGTCGGTCGAATGTGTGATTTCCGGTGTGAAGCCGGCGGCACGCGCCAACGACACCAGATTCGCCTGGCAGGTTTCGCAGCCGGCGATCCACTGTTCGCCGCGTGCCGAAACCAATTGGACCGGCAGGTGCGAGCTTTCGTACTGGCGCGCGATCGCATTGTTCGCGCCGATCAGCAGCATCAGCGGATCGACACCGAAAGGAGCGACTTCCAAATCGTCCGGTCCGGCCAAAGCGGGGAGTGAATTGTATTGGAAGATGATCGCGCAATCGGCAAGCCCCTGTTCCAACGCCTCCATGGCCTCAGGCGGCTCCATCTGCATGAGGCTCACGCGAATGTCGGACGTTTTGCTGATATGCACGAGCACGCGTGCCACGAACGACGAACATACCGATGGGGGAGCGACCAAACGAATATGCGTCGATCCGTTGCGCTGGTACTCTTCCACATCTTTGACGGCTTGGGTGACGCGATTGTCGATAAGCTGCCCGTGACGTGCCAGAACACGGCCGATCGGAGTCAATTCCACGCCATGCGACGTGCGCTGCACGAGTTTTTGCGTCAAGTTCACGTTCGATCTTGCGGATCTGCTGGCTGATGGCCGGTTGCGACCATCCGGTTTCACGCGCGACCGCGGAGAACGAGCCCAAACGCTCCACGTTCCACAAGGTCACCAGAATCTGCGGGTTCAGTGTTTTCGTGCTGAATCCCGTGGCATTCGCGGTGATGCTGATGTCGGTGTTCGTGTTGGCGTTTTCACGCGTGTTGCTATCGGCTGGAGTGTTCATATGAGGGTAGTGCTCAGCTTTTTAGGAATGCGGGGATGGCCTCGACCGCCGCATAGCCCGCGCGGTACATGCGTTCCAAACCTTCGAACGACTTGCTCAACGTGTTCAGGCCGTACAGGCTTTCCGGTGCGAGGATGAGCACGCGGCCGTCCTGCTCGTATTCCTTGGCCAGCGCCACTTCGTCGTTGTACGTCTGATAACGGTTGAGCAGTTTTTGCGGGTTTCAATCGACTTTACGCGGTCTATCGGAACATTCGCGCTCAGCGATCAAGCAGCGATTGCGCTAATTGCGCGATTTGTGTGGAAGTGTCGGAATTGGCCAGCTCGATACCACCGTCCGCGTCTTCCGGAGAGAGTTTGCCCAACGATTCGAGCACTACGCCAAGATGGCGCACGGTACCTTCGTTGCCGTCGATGATTGCCGCTGTGTCGGGCAGCAGTTCGCGGAAATAGTCGCGGTAAAACACGAAATGCGTGCAGCCAAGCACTACCGAATCGATCGTCGACAAATCATACTGGTCGAAATACTGGTGCAGCGTGTGCATCACAACATCGTGATCGTCGAGTTGGCCGTGCTCAACGATCTCCACCAAACCGGGGCAGGGTTCCGGAAAGATCGTATGGTCTGTTTTGAAACGATCCATCAGCACGGCGAACTTGCGTTCCCGCAACGTCAGGGGAGTAGCTGCGACGATGACACGCTGACGATTGCCATGGCCTCGATCGCACGCCACCTTCAGCGCTGGTTCCATGCCAATGATCGGAATGTCGTATTTGTCGCGCAACTCGTTGGCTGCGGCGGAAGTGGCGGTATTGCAAGCGATGACAACCGCTTTCACTCCCTGCTCCACGAAACGTTTCACAATGCGTCGGACAGCTTGCGTACCTGTTCAGGTGATTTGGTTCCGTACGGAGCGTTCGCGGAATCGCCAAAATACAGCACGCGTTCGTTCGGCATATCGCGGCGGATTTCGCGCGCCACGGAAATCCCGCCCAAACCGGAATCGAAAACGCCGATTGGTGCCGTTGAAGTCATACGTCCTCCCTTGTTCCGCACGCAAACATACTGCAACATAATGCACACGTGTTGCGTCCAACTTCTTCAATAGCCTACCGCGTGTAGAGTGAATCGGTATGAGCATTCCAAGCATTGTTTACAAAGCACACGCCACCGGCAACGATTTCGTGGTGTATCTGGACGCCGAAGGCACGTACGAGCCTACCGCCGATGAAGTGCGATTCCTGTGCGACCGTCATTTCGGTATCGGTGGCGATGGCTTGATCCGCCTTACTCATCCGCAGGCGGTGTCCGATTTGAACGACAAGCAGATTGCCGTTTGTGCTGCCGACAATGCGGATTGGTTCATGGACTACCGCAACGCGGATGGTTCGTTGGCTGAGATGTGCGGCAACGGCACGCGTGCGATCACTCTGTTCGCGCAACGGCAGGGTATTGCCGGTCAGCCGGGCGGTGAACCGTTCCGTCTCGGCACCCGTGCCGGTGTGAAGGTTCTGACTTCACTTGGCGATGTGCCGACTCTTGGCAAGGACGTGTTCCAGGTTGAGATGGGTTCATGGAAGCGTGGCGATCTTGATGGATACGAAGTGACGATTCCCGGCACGGCCGGTTCCGCACGCGGCACGTTCGTGGACATGGGCAATCCGCATGTGGTGGCCGTCATCGAAGACGCGTTCTCCAGCCTGCCGACGGTGGAACAGCTTGATTTGGTGACCAAGCCGGTGGTCGCGCCCCGAATCGAAAGCGACCAGAATGTTGAGTTCGTGCGCATCGACGAGCAAAGCGAAGGCGACAACGAGGGCAACGCCACCATGCGCGTCAACGAACGCGGCTGCGGCGAAACCCTGTCGTGCGGAACCGGCCTGTGCGCCACCGCCATCACGTTGCGTGCCAAACCGGCATCGACCATTGGACGATCACCGTGCGTGGCGGCACCCTGCGCGTCGACGTGACCGATAACGACGTGAAACTCACTGGATCGGCCACCATCGTCGGCAAAATCGAACTGCTGTAAGGTTTTGCGCATAACACTGAAATTTGCGGATACGCAAAAGAAAGAAGCCGGCTGTTTCCAGTCGGCTTCTCTTGTAGGCGAGTGAATCCCTACTGCTGATTGGACGTTACTTGACGTCAACTGAACAGCAGGGGGCCGTCTTCGACGAGAATGATCACAATCAATGTCACGATCCATAAGGCATCGACCATCAGATCGTAATTAAGACGGTAGTAGGTGCGTACGCCCTCGCGCTTGGCCGGAATCTCCTGAACCACCGCCGTGGCATGAGACAACGCCATGAACTGCACGGTGGTGGAGAACATCAGGCACAGACACCACGGGCATAGCGCGTTGATCACAAACAACGACTGCGAGGTCAGCCAATACGAATAAGCCAGCGCGGCCAATCCACCCAGCCATGTGCACAACGCAAACCAGCGGGGCACGGCGACCTTCGTCAAACCGATCACCGCGATCGTTACGAACACTGATTCCGCGGCGATGCCGAAGAACGCATTCGGGAAACTCAAACCGGCGAACTTCACAACCTCAGCCTGCCACGATTCCGCAACCGCGGAACACGACATCACGGCATTCACATCACAGCTGAGCTTCTGACCGGGATTGCGCGCCAATTTCAGTGTCTCGGCGGAAAGCACGAACGATACGACCAGCGCTACCGCCGAGGCGATCAGCATGACTAGATACGTCCATGTCGCGGTATGCCGCCAACCGCGCGGCTTCGTATAATCATCGTCGAGAGTGGCTTCGGCAACCTGTTCGCCGGAAAAATCGCTCATCGTGCATCCTTGAATCAAAATACAAACGTTGTCATCGCCTAGTTTACGCGGTATTGTGCCGAGTCGCGCCAAAAACAGCTTACGATGGATACATGATTCGCGTAGGCACTGCGGCACCGCCCGCTGAAGGTTGGGACATTCACTGCCATACCGTTTTTCCGACGGTACGGAAACGCCGCGTGCGTTGTTGCAGGAAGCGAGAGCATTGCGATTGCATGGTGTTGCGATTGCCGATCATGACACGACCTCCGGTTGGCAGGATGCGTTGGCTGCTTCGCGGGAGGTCAGATTGCCGTTGTTACGCGGTACGGAAATCACTGCCGTCGATGAGAGCGTATCCGTGCACATGCTCGCATTCCAATATGATCCGCTGAACGCCGATATCAGCGAGATGTTCGCGTCCACCCGCGAGGCGCGACTGCGTAGAACCAAGCGCATGGTCGAACTGATGGCGCAGGATTTTCCGATTACGTGGGATGATGTGCTCGCGCAGGTGCGTGAAGGCAAACGCACCACGATAGGTCGGCCGCATATCGCCGACGCATTGGTGGCTGCCGGCGTATATGAAACACGATCCGACGCTTTCGCCGATGCGGTGAGCGCAACGTCGAAATATTACATTCCCACGCCATCACCGACCACGCACGACGTGGTGGCCGCGGTCAAGGGTGCGGGCGGGGTGGTGGTTATCGCCCACGCCGGAGACCCCCGGCGCAATCGGACATTACTGACCGACCGGCAAATCGAATCTCTCATCACCGAAGGCTTGGACGGTTTGGAAGTGTGGCATCGCGGCAATCCATCAGAACAGCGTGAACGTCTGCTCACCATTGCGCGCCGGCACGACCTGCTGGTGACTGGCGGATCCGATTGGCACGGTAAAGGCAAGCCGAACGCGCTGGGGGAGAACCTCACCAGCGACGAAACAGTTCAGGAAATCATCAATCGAGGCGTCCGCTTGAGCAAAGAATCGTCGAAGGCGAAAATAAAAAACCGAAAACGCAATCATCGACGCGTAATTGAGATATGAAACCAGAAACGAGTTGATCGCCCAAAATGGAAAGCCAGGCGCGAACGTCTGGCTTTTCTTGTGACGTCGAAAACGTGTGTTTCAGTTCGAAGCTGAAATCTGGTGATGCGAACGGGTCAGAGGTTGCCGAAACCGACGGCGTGCTTGGTTTCGGAACCGATGATGGCGTAGCCGAGCGAGCTGCCGGCACCACGATGCGACGACCCTTGTCGTCCGTCAGATTGATGGTCTTGCCGTTCTCCACGCGTCGGCGATGGCCGCGTTGACCTCATCGGCGCTCTGTTCGGTGCTGAAGGTGACGGTGCGGGCCACATTCTGAATGCCGAGTTCAATATCCATGGATGCTCCTTCGTGATAATGCGCAATGCATGCGCACGTGTATGTACGGGTTATGTGCGCCTATTCTACGCGTAGCTTCTCATCGGTGGCGTCTTCCGCCTCCCACTGATTGATCTGCGCCTGCGCTTTCTGCATGGTCGCCTCATCTCGCTCCAACAGTGGAATGAGTACTGTTGCGGCCTCGCTGTGCGATGCGGGAATCGATTCCTCGTTCGTATCGTCGTTGTCGTCGCCGTTTCCAGCCTGCTGATTACCATGGTGGAACTTGACGGCATGGATTCGTGCCGTTCTTTTGCGGAATGTTCCGGAATGAAAGTGCTGACCGAGGTCGCCTCATGTTCATTCGTATTGCCGGACGGTGCTTGTGATTGCTGGGCTCCGGCCGGTGCGAACGCTTCCGTCGCGTCGTTGACGATTTCCTTCGTCTTGCGGACCGGCTGGGAGCCGGTCACGTCGAAATCGCCGGTCGCGTCGAAATCGCCAGTGGAATCATCCATATCCACAGCGTCAACATGACGTTCGCCGGTCGTGTCGGAATCATTCTGCTGTGCGGCCGCGTTACGGCGACGCTCCGATTCGTTCAGCAACGTGCCTACGGTGATTGTGCTCGGCGGGCGCTGGGGGCGATCCTTGGACTCCTGCTTCGTTTCAGTTTGCACGCGATTCTTCGCTGTGGCGACACCCAACTGGTGGGCCAGGCGTTCCACCTGCGCCTTGAATTGCATAATCTTGGCATTGTCTGCCTTGTTCAAAGCGGAAATAAAATCGCCGACCTGCTCCATCTGCAGCCACAGATTGGCTCGCAGCATAATCAGATCATCCAAACGATTGCCCAACATGCGACCGTATGCGGAAAGCAAGGCATTGCGGTGGTTCTCGTCAAGCTTGGCGAAAATCCAAGCCAAATCGCGGGCAGGATCGTTGACTTGCATATCCTGCCAATTCGTGACCGCGGTGATGGACGAACCGGAAAAAAGCACATCGCCGTCACGCAACCCGCCATGCACCGGGCAAGTGGAGAACGACCACAGGCCGTCGGTCTCAAGAATATTCGCCCAACTAGTGGTGATCTCCTGCGGAACATGACCAGCCTGACGCAGGCGCTTGATCCAAGCGGTCAGCTGAGCGCGAATCTGGCCGGTGACAAACGTCGGATAGCCCGCTTCCTGCAGGAAGTCGGGACGAAGGCGATGAATCGCGCCCAAAGCGGTGCCTACGCTGGAACAATCATCCAAAGTCAGCAGCTCCAACGGCCGCGCCTGACCCACATGGTGGGTGGCCACCAGCACGGACGTATCTCCAGTGGCGGAATGCTTCAAATCGCCGTTTGAAAAAGCTACTATGCTATCGACGGCAAAACCCAATCCGCCTAATTCGCGGGCTTGCGAGAGCGTCTGCGCAGCGCGCACGCGACCGGCAAGACGCTTACGGCCTTCAGGCGTGTTGGATGCGAACACGTCATACAGCTTGCCCGCTGCATCCTGAACCACGGCATGGTCGACGCCGTACCCCTCGTCGGTCGGGTTGGTCTGTTCGCTGGCACGCGCGCCCGCAATGGCGGCGTTCGGCATCGCCGCACTCGTCAGGGCAGCTATCATAAATTTGCTTCGTTCGGTCACAATTCCAACCTTAATACACAATAGGGGCGAAGCGTTGCCGACTTGCCAGTAAAACTGCAGGTGAACCGCGGGCAAATCGTCACATGGCGTCGGCAATCTGCCACAATGGAACGTATGAGTGCAACAGCGGAAGAGATTCTTGACGGATTGGATGAGGCGCAAAGGGCGGCCGCAACGGCCGTGGACGGTCCAGTGCGCATCATCGCGGGCGCGGGCGCGGGCAAGACGCGAACCGTTACCCGCAGAATCGCTTATGCGTGCGCCACCAAAGCGTGGAATCCACGAAGCACGATCGCAGTCACATTCTCCGTCAAAGCGGCGGCGGAAATGCGTAGCCGCCTATCGAAACTCGATGTCGCAGCCGACGTCAAAGCAGCCACCTTCCACTCCGCGGCCCTCCATCAGCTACGCCAAGTGTGGCCGGACGTATGCGAGGGGCCGATGCCGTTCATTTCCAGAAATCCACGTGAACTGGTGGAGCGCTCGCTGCGCCGCGTCACACCTTCCAAGTGGATGACGACACCATACGTAACTTGCAAGCGGAAATCAACTGGTGCAAAATCTCACTGATCGCACCGGAAGATTACGCGCGGGTTTGCGCGGCAACGCATCGACAGCCGCCATCAGGCCTCGAACCAAGCCAATTCGTAGACGTATACAAAGCGTATGAGGCAGAAAAAACCAACCGCAACGAATTCATTGACGATATTCTGCTGATCGTTTGTCATCTGATGGAAAGCGACGAGGAAGTGGCCTCAGCTATCCGCTCCAACATCAGATGGCTTACCGTCGACGAGTACCAGGACGTTTCGCCATTGCAGCACCGTCTGCTCACCCGATGGCTCGGCTCAAACCGCAATATTTGCGTGGTGGGCGATCCGGCGCAGACCATCTACTCGTTCGCGGGCGCAAGTAGCTACAGTCTGCTCAACTTCGATTCGGAATTCGGTCCGCTCACCGCTGACATCAATCTGAACAACGACTACCGTTCCACGCCGCAGATCGTCAACTATGCCAATCGTGTGCTTGCGGCATCGCCGCAACGGGCCGATTATCTGAAGCTCAGCTCTGAAAGGAGCAAAGGACGGAGGGTCGTGGAAACCATATATGGCAGCGATTGGGAGGAAGCGCAAGGTGTGGCGGCGCGCATCCGCAAACTGGTGGATGCGGGGGAGTCGCCGGCCGATTGCGCGATTCTCACCAGAGTCAACGCGCAGCAGAAAATCCTGTGCAAGGCATTGGCCGAACAGCATTTGAGATATCGCGTGCGCAGGGATAGCGGATGGCAGAATTCCGCACTTTCCGACGACACGCAGACCAGACTGGCCATGTTGGAGGCATTGGGCGTCGGCGCGGATCTGAGCGGCGTGACCATTTCCACTATCCACGCGTCCAAAGGTTTGGAATTCAAGCACGTGTTCCTTATCGGCTGCTCGGAAGGACTCATACCGTATGGGTTGCCGCAGGATGACGACGTGCTTGAGGAGGAACGCCGGCTCATGTATGTGGCCGTGACGCGCGCCGAAGACACGCTTGACGTCTCATATGCGCGTACCCGTGAAGGCAATGAGGGTGAAAGGGCACGACGGGTGTCGCGCTTCTTCCGCTGATACTGCGAACGGAATAGCGCGATTACTCGGCGTCGGTATCGTTGTTGCTGCCGGATTCTGCGGAATCGTCAGAGTCGCTGCCATTGGTATCGGATTCGCCGCCCCTGTGCTCTTCCTCGTCAAGCAGCTTGCTGAGTTCGGCATCCCAATCGATGGTCATGCCATCGGCGTCGCCAAGGGGCTGCGGCGCATATCGGTGGCATTGGAAGCGGCGAACGTCGTATTTTCCGTGTTTTCCGACGATCCGTTGTTCTGCGACTGTGAGGTGTTGCCATCGTCATCATTCGGCAGTTGCGGCAGTAGATCGGGATGTGACCATTTCGCGTCTCGTGCCTGCGCGCCTTCCGTAGCGCAGATGTTATCCCACAATGCGGCCGCTTCACGCATGCGCTTCGGGCGTAATTGCAAGCCGATCAGGCTTTCGAAGGTGCGTTCCGCAGGCCTCCGATGGCGCGCTCGCGGCGGAGCATCTCACGAAGCTGTTCGATATGCGGAATATGAGCCATGCCGGCGCGCCACACTACGGTGTCTACCCAACCCTCTACCAAGGCGAGCAGATTCTCCAGCGATTTCATGGCCTGCTGTTGTTCAGGCGTGTCAGGGAACGCCACCTTGGTGATGTTCACCGCGTCGGCCATGGAATCCGGGTCGACGGACTGCGCATCGCGGATCTGCTCCTCCATGGCGTCCAAATCGATGCTGGTGCCACGGGCATACTTGCCCAACAGCGCCTCGAAGCGTGGCATCAGCCACGGCACGGAAGCGTACAGGCGCGAATGGGCGAGCTCTTGCAGTGCAAGATAGCTCATTACTTCGTTCACGTCGATTTCCAAGGATTTCGCATATTCGACGACATTCTGCACGATCAGGCCTCCAGCCGGATTCTTCAGCAACGAAATGCTTTGGTCGAAACTGCCGCGCACCTCATGCGACAAATCGCCGGCGGCACGTCCCAGCTGCATGGCGAACGACGTATTGCCGACGAAACGCATGAGTTTTGCCGGATCTTTCATATCATCGGGAATCGGAATCTGCACCGGACCGGCGAAAATGCCGGAAATTTCCGTATGGAATTCGGAATCGCCGAAACGCTGTGACAAAATCGAAGCCAGAGCGTCGCTCATCGACTCGGCAATCGGGGATGCAAACTGCGCCCAGGAATCGATGCATCCTTCCACCCAGCCTGCGCGGGTAAGCACCTGCGTTTCGCCTTGCGCGGGGTTGAATTCGCAAGCGGTGTCAAGCCACAGATTCGCCTCGCTGATGGCTCGCCGGGCCATCTCGCCGTACTCCGCGCTCACACTGGTTTCCGATCCTTCGCCATTGGCCTGCTGCAATGCCAATGATTTCGCCAGTTTGACGTTGATTGGACCTTCCTCGGTGATGTGCTGGATGTCTCCGAAAGTGTTGAGCCCGCCCGCAGTGAACGCCTGCATCATCGACCTGACCTCGGCCGGCTTGGGAAGCTTGCTCACATCCTGACTCATCAACTGGTCGCGCAACTCTTCCGGCATGTTGGAAAACTGGTTCCATGCCATCTCGCCTTGAATTGGTCCGAAACAATCGATAAACCATTGGCGGATCGCGTTCTCGTCCATGCCGGCCCTGCCTTTTCCTAAGCGTTTTTTTTTCAAGTTTGGTTGGTTCCATACTATGTTATGGGAGGTATGCCCAAGATGAAGGAAACACGACGAATTCACGGCAAAAACACACGTAGCGGCGCTCCGGGACGTGTCAAACGATGGCTGATAGGCGCGGAAGGTTGGCTGTCCGCGCGTTCATGGCGTTATCTTGCAGGACCGTTGGTGGCGGTACTGTGCGTATTGGTGTTGATTATGCCCAGCGCGTATGTGGTGCAGGTGCCCGGCCCGACACAGAATGTGCTCGGGGAGGTTTCCGGCAAGCAGGTCATCGCCGTTTCCGGTGCGAAAAACGTATAAGGATTCAGGCCAACTGCTGTTGGTCACGGTCAATGCTTCAGGCGTGCCAGGGTACCCGGTGTCGAACGCGCAGGCATTGGTGGCGTGGGCCGATTCGAAATCCACGGTGATGCCTCAGGAAGCGGTGGTTCCTGTTGGGCAGACCGCAGAGGAATACAAGCAGTCCAGCGACAAGGAGATGACGTCATCGCAGGATTCCGCCACCGCAGCGGCGAAAAAAGTTCCTGGAAGAGCATGGTTATGACGTGTCCGGCATGAAGGTGTCCATGCATGTGGACGACATCGGCGGGCCGTCGGCGGGCATGATGTACACGCTCGGTCTGATCGACAAGGTGACCGGTGAAAAACTTTCTGGGGGTAAGATCATCGCGGGAACGGGCACTATGAACGACAAAGGTGAAGTCGGTGAAATCGGAGGCATCCGTTTGAAGATGCTCGGAGCGAAACGCGACGGAGCAACTTGGTTCCTTGCCCCGGAATCCAATTGTTCCAGCGTTGTGGATCATATTCCGGAAGGTTTGAACGTGGTGAAGGTGTCCACTTTGCAGGAGGCGTACGATGCGCTGGTTGCCGTCCGAGACGGCAAGGGTGCATCCCTGCCGCAATGCTCCGCGGGAGAGTGACGCATTCCGAGATATAAGAAAAAACAATCTCGCAAAGTGAGCAATTCCACGGTTCGTAACGTATATGTTCGAGCAGTGTTGGTATATTGACGAACGTGAATCAAACGGCATCTGATAACGCTGAAGAATTCGGTTTCCACGCTGGCGACCTGGTACAGGAATGGCTGTGGGACGATGATGTGGATGACTCGATCCGCGCCAAGATCGAGGAACTGACCGGTGAGGAGCTGGTCGACGAGGACTATGATTCCGCCGTTGATGGCGTGATTATCTGGTGGCGCGACGGCGATGACGAAGACGAACTGTCTGACACCATCGTCGATGCGTATGCGGTCCTTGGAGACGATGGTCCATTGTGGGTGCTCACCCCGAAGCCGCGCCCGGGCGCGGCAAGTTCAAGCACCGTGCAGTCCGCCGCGAAGACCGCCGGCATGAATGCAGCCACGCCGCTGACCGTCAGCGGTGACTGGAACGGCATCCGTCTGCGCGCATTCGGTAAAGGCCGCTGATCGTATTCGTTTTACCTGCCTTGGCACGCATGGCCAAGGTCGGGCGCTCATATAAAGGCTTGGAATCACACGATTCCGAGCCTTTTTTGCTTGCAGAAGCAGTCGAAGAAGATGTTTCCATGAAATTGTCTATATTGACAAAAGTCATGACTTTGCTGACGTGCACGCGAGATAGTTGGGAATATCAGAAGAGTCGGAACGGCTTATTTTCTGCGGAAACAAAAGGTGGGCGATGAGGGACTCGAACCCCCGACATCCACCGTGTAAAGGTGGCGCTCTAACCAACTGAGCTAATCGCCCGCAAAGCTCTACTGTACAGTATTCGTTGCCTGCGACAGCTTCAACGTGTGTCGCGCTGCCCAATAGGGGTTCCTTCCATAGTAAATGCGTGAAAAATGGTGTGATTTGAGTGTCGATTCGCTGAATTTTCCACAAGAAAGCCAAAAGCGTCGAATCAATCACGTAGAGTAAGGACGTTGAGTAGTGCAGTAGGAGGTCGATAGCCAATGGCGCAGGAACCTGAATCCGAGAGGAACGCATCGGGGATCGCTCGTACTTCAAAGCGCAAGTGGGGGTATGATTCCGAACAGGTGGACGCTTTTCTTGAGCGTGCGCACATGCTGTACGAAGGTGAGGGAGCGCAACTCACCCAGCATGATATTCAGAATGTTTCTTTCGATTTGGTCAAAGGCGGCTATGTGATCGCCCAAGTGGACGCGGCCCTTGCTCGTTTGGAGCGCGCCGTGGTGGACAAGCAGACCACATGGGAGATTTCGCAGCACGGTCGTGTGGCGTGGAAAGCGCAGACCGAAAGTCTGTTCCGCCAGCTTGACGCCCATTCCAAACGTGAGCACGGCGAACGTTTCAAGCCAGGAGAAGGCAAGGAACCGAGCTATGACCGCAAGCAAGTGGATCGCATCGTCGATCAGTGCCTGACGAAGGCCGCTGGCGAGCTCGGCGTGAGGAAGTGTCGGAAGACGATGCCAAGAAACTTGTCGATCTGAACTCCCAGACCGTGGCGAATGTGATCTTCACCCAGCGCAAGGGCAAGCGTGGCTATGACGAGCGTCAGGTGGATTATTACCTGAACGAATGCGTGCAGCTGCTGACCAGACTCGAATCCTATGCTCGTGTGGCCGACTTCGTGGGCGAGCCTCCGAAAGCGCGATGACCGCAGCCAATCCGTCCGCAACCAGTCTGGCATCCCAAGAGACGCAGGTGGTCTCGCCGTTATTCGCCGTTCCAGCCGTTTCCGCAGAACCTATTGCGCAGCCCGCTCAGGTTCAAAACAGCACTGACTCCTTCGACGCTTTGAATAAGGCGGAACGTGAGATTTTCACCACGCCTGCAACGTCCCCGGTGAGCATTCCGGCCACTCAAACCGCTGCGCCGACGTATGCTCCCGTGGTTCCGCCTGTGTTTCAGCCAACCATCAGCACCCCGTCGGCTCCGGTAACTCCGGCAGCTCCTGTACGCCGGAACCTCAGGCCGCTCCGGTTGCTCCAGCGGCTCCGGAACAGTCGTTGGCACACCTGTTCAAAGCGTCCAATGCGGTTGACGAGGAGCCATCTTCCGCAGGAACGGAAACCGAAGCGTTCAATCCGCTTTCTGATGATGGCGCGCCGAGCTATGACGCTCCGGCCGCGCTGCGGCTCCTGTGATTCCAGACACTTCGGTCGCGCATCAGCCGGAAGAATCTCACGGCATCACCATCGCTCCCGATTCTTCGTTGGCTGCCTTGGCGCAGATGGCCCAGAACATCGACGCTCCCGATCCGGTCGAAGACACGTTCACCCCGCGCATGCCAAGCCTGTCGACGCCGAACCTTCCGCAGGTCAATACCGACTCGATTAATCTCGGAACCTTGCCGACCGTCCCACCCTCCTTCACGCTGGAACCAGCAACCTCCGCAGATCACTCGGCAACGGCAACTCCCGTTGAACCGGCGAAACCGGCAGAGGAAGAGAAGAAGAACGAAACCAAGCCGGCAACCAATCCGATGTTCGAAGCATCCAACAGCAATCTGGATGTCGATATTCCCGACCTGTCGTTCCCCTCTTTTGAATAGGCAATCGCACTGAACAGGCTGACGTGACCGTCAGCCTGTTTTCGCGTTCACACGAATAATCCAAAACAAATACGGAGCACACGCATAACCCATGCAAACCTCAACCGTAGTCATTCTGGGATCCACCGGATCCATCGGCACCCAAGGACTTGACGTCATCTCCCGCCATCTCGACCGTTTCAACGTGGTCGGACTTGCGGCAGGCGGCTCCCACGTGGAACTTCTGGCCCAACAGGCGGTCCAATTTCACGTTTCGAAAGTCGCCATCTTCAACACAAACGCGGTCCATGCGCTCCAAGATGCGCTAAACCAAGCCGGCGCAAGCATGTGGAAATCATGGCCGGGCCGGAAGCGGTAATCGCCATGGCCGGATCCGGTGCCGACGTGGTGTTGAACGGCATTACCGGATCCATCGGCCTTGAACCTTCGATTGCGGCACTGCAGGCAGGATCGCAGCTGGCGCTCGCCAACAAGGAATCCGTTGTGGCCGGCGGTCATCTGCTGTTCGACGCACAGGTTCGTGCGCAGCAGATTAATCCGGTTGATTCCGAACATTCCGCCATCTGGCAATCGTTGCGTTCGGGCACGCACGGTGAAGTGTCGAAACTCGTGGTCACCGCTTCCGGAGGTCCGTTCCGCGGTTGGAAACGCGAGCAGATGACCGACATCACGCCTGAACAGGCGTTGAACCACCCTACTTGGAATATGGGTCCGGTGGTGACCATCAACTCGTCCACGTTGATGAACAAGGGGCTTGAAGTCATCGAAGCGAGCCGTCTGTTCGACGTGCCTCCGAGCCGTATCGACGTGACCGTGCACCCGCAATCCATCGTGCATTCCATGGTGGAATTCCGCGATGGCGCCACCATCGCACAGGCTTCACCGCCTGATATGCGTCTGCCGATCGCGCTTGGCCTATCGGCTCCCGAACGACTTGGCAACATCGCAGCGGCCTGTGATTGGACGAAAGCCGCCATGTGGACGTTCGAACCGCTTGACGATGAGGCATTCCCCGCAGTGAGCTTGGCTCGACATTGCTTGGAAGCTTCCGAAAAGCATACGGCCGTGCTGAATGCTGCCAACGAACAGGCCGTTCACGCCTTCCTCGAACATCGCTTGCCATATCTCGCATCGTCGATACCGTCAAGGAAGTGTTGGACGAAATGGATGCGGAACTGCGCGGCAATCCGCTATTCGCTTCCGTGGAGGAAATGAGCCAACTCGAGCTGGAAGCCCGTCGTCGAGCCGACGACCTGATAAACAAGTAACGGAAAACGAAACAAAACAAACAGACGAAACGTAAGTGACGCAAGGCTCCCTAAGTCGGGAGCCTTGTTATTGCAAGGATTTGACGTATGCCAGAAATCGAAAAGCCGTTCCGTAAAACCGGTGAGGCAGCCATTAGCGAAAGCCCGCTGCATCCGCGCCGCAAATCGCACCGTATTATGGTCGGTCCCGTTCCAGTCGGTGGGGGAGCGCCAATCTCGGTGCAATCCATGACCAATACGCTGACAGCCAATGTTCCCGCGACATTGCAGCAGATCGCGGAACTGACCGCAGCCGGCTGCGATATCGTGCGCGTGGCCGTACCAAGCCAGGATGATGCCGACGCATTGCCGGAAATCGTAAGGAAATCACCGATTCCGGTCATCGCCGATATTCATTTCCAAAGCAAATACGTGTTCCAGGCCATTGACGCGGGCTGCGCTGCGGTGCGTGTGAACCCCGGCAACATCCGCAAATTCGACGAGGTTGGCCCTTCCATTTGCAAAGCCGCCACGGACGCGGGCATTTCGTTGCGCATCGGCGTGAACGCGGGCTCGCTCGATAAGGAACTGTATGCGAAATATGGCGGTCCGACGCCGGAGGCACTGGTTGCGTCCGCCATGAAGGAAGCGCGCATGTTCGAAGACGTCGGCTTCCATGATTTCAAGATTTCCGTCAAGCATCATGATGTGATCACCATGGTGGAAACGTATCGTCTGCTCGCTTCCAAGGGTGATTGGCCGTTGCATCTTGGTGTCACCGAAGCTGGACCGGCATGGCAGGGCACCATCAAAAGCTGTTTGGCATTCGGTGCGCTGCTGGCTGAAGGCATTGGAGACACGATTCGCGTTTCGCTGTCGGCACCGCCCGTCGAAGAAGTGAAAGTCGGGTGCAAGCTGCTGGAATACATGGGATTGCGTCCGCGCAAGTTCGACATTATCTCCTGCCCGAGCTGCGGTCGTTCCCAGGTTGATGTGATTCAGTTGGCCAATGCGGTGACCGAAGGTTTAAAGGATGTGACCGCGCCGATTCGCGTGGCTGTTATGGGCTGCATCGTCAACGGTCCGGGCGAGGCCCGTGAAGCCGATTTGGGTGTGGCATCCGGCAACGGCAAGGGACAGATTTTCATCAAGGGCAAAGTCATTCAAACCGTGCCGGAAGACCAGATTGTGGAAACGCTGCTGGTCAAAGCGCAGGAGATCGCCGCGCAGATGGAAGCGGACGGACAGGTGCCCGTCAACGCCACAGGACCGGTGGTGGTGCCGGTGGCGCAAGGTAATTGTTGATTTCGCTGACCGCGGGCGGTCGATTGCAGATTGTGATCGGCCGCCCGCTGGTTTTGCTGGTTGTCGATTGCCATTTCAGCTGGAGTCGGTACAATGAACGGCGTGTCAGATCAGGAACGTCAGTCAGTCATGTCCAGCGCGGAGAGCCAATCCAGTCAGTGGACGAGGGGCAGACGGCTGATGGTCAGTTTGCCTATCTTCATCATCCTGCTGGGCATTCTGGTGTCGGTATCCAATTTGACGGCATCGTCATGGAAGTACGAGCCAACCGGTCAAACCATCGAAACGTTATCATCCGACACGGCAGTGACCTTCGATAATCCTTCCGGCAAAACCCTTGCCAAACGAGGCGATTACGAAGTGACGCAACGATATGTCACCATTGAGGCGAAACAGCCGTCAACCGGTGAAATACAACAGGTCAAAGTGTTGATTCGAGAGCCGAAAGACGCGGGAAACAATCGGCCCGGCGTGGTGTTCATGCATGGTGCCGGATATGGTACCTGTGACAACTCATTTGGAGACATGGCCACCGATCTCTCATCCGCAGGCTTCGTGACGGCCGTGCTCGACAAGCCGGTATGGTCCACCAACGATGCGACCCGTGATTACCCGGGCTCCGCGGCCATTTACGATCAGGTCATCACCATGTTGCGTGATCTCGACAACGTTGACGCTTCGAATGTCGGCATTTACGCGACTTCCGAAAGCACTTGGATTTCCTCATATCTGCTTGATCAAGACCCCGACGTGGCATTCCAGGTGTTGCTGAGCCCAATGGTGTATTCGCCACGACATTCGTTGGGATTCCTTGCCGCACAGGATTTCGCGCTGGTCGGAGCGCATGATGGATACCAGTCCATTGTGCGCCGCGCGTTCAACATCGATGCGGAATTGTTCGGCCTGACCAATCTCGACCTCGACACGTTGAATCCCCAAGCCTATTCCATTCCCACGCTTGTGGCATACGGCACCAAAGACGTGATGACCGCGCAGGTGGAAGGTACGGAGAAAATCATCGACATGGCGCATAAGGCGGGCAATTGGGACGTGACCGTGCGCACATACCCCATCGCCAACCATGTGCTCCGACTCGGCGACGAATCCAACAGCGGCACTCCGTTCGCCGACGCCTACGTGGATGATGTAATCAGTTGGGCTGTCGGCATCACGCGGGGACTGCAGCAGACCAGCGAGCGTGTGGCCGGTACCAACTTGTATCAGTCGATTGCGGTGCCGTTGGAATTGCAGGCGAACAGCGGGCTGACCATTTATCTCGTGGTGCTGCATACCAGCATGGTGCTGTTGCTACTGGTGATCGGCGTGCTGTGGCTGATTGTGCTCGTACGTAAGATTTGGGCGCATGCGCATCGACGCCGATATGTGTTGGGGCTGAGACCTGTGTTCAAAAATGCGTTGATTACGCTTGCCGTTGCCACCATGGCACTTTTGTGCTGTTTGGTGCAGGATTGAGCGAAGTGGTTATGGGCGTGGTCAAGCTAGCGTGGGGTGGCGCTCCCGCCGAGGATCCGGGCATGATGTATTGGAGTTGGCCGGTTATTCAATGGTGTGTGTTGTTGTGGTGTGGGCGTGGTCTCGCGTGTTCGTGCGTCTTATCGAGGAGGCGACGAATCGTGGTCTTGCACAATGGCCACCGCGTAAGGGGGCTATAGGCGCGATTGTGAGTGGCCGCCAGCCGGTGCTCGCGTCGACGAGGTTCGGCCGTGTGATGTTTTGGATCACGGCGGTCACCATGCTGTATGTGCTGTTGGTGTTCGCGTTCTGGGGATTGTTTATTTACTGATATCGCGGGAGAGTGCGGCTGGCGCGAGAACGTGCGGAAAGTATAGATAGTTCAGTTAAGAAAACGAGTCGAGGCGAAGGAGGTGTGTGAATGCCGTTGTATCAGGACGAGGGCGTGGTCTTGCGTACCGTCAAACTTGGCGAAGCTGATCGTATCGTCACTTTGCTGACACGTGACCATGGCAAAATCCGCGCCGTCGCCAAAGGTGTGCGTCGAACCAAATCGCGTTTCGGAGGTCGTTTGGAGCCTTTCATGCGCGTCTCGTTGCTTATTGCGGAAGGGCGTTCGCTTGATGTGATTTCCCAAGCCGAGTCGGTGTCGGCGTATGCGAGAGGCATCTGCACCGATTTCAAGGCGTATACCGCAGCGAATGTGATTTGCGAAACCGCTGACAAGCTGGTGGTGACGGAGCAGGAGCGTTCCGTGGCACAGTATCGGCTGGTGTTGGGAGCGTTGAATGCCTTTCCAAGCATGCGCATGAGGCTGCTGCGATTGGCGATTCCTACGTGATGCGTGCTCTTGCGATCGCTGGCTGGACGCCGCGTTTGCGTGCCTGCGTGGTGTGCGGGGAGCCGATTTCTGCTGATCGTCCATGGTTCTTTTCGATTTCCGCGGGTGGCCTGATGTGTTTGACCGATCATATTCGTGAATCGTTTGACGTTTCGTGGAATGCGATCTGCCAGTTGCAGGCGCTTGTAGACGGCGATTGGGGAGAGCTGGACGGCACGGCGTTGCTTCCGGAACCCCGACAAATGGTGGAAAAAAGTGGGGTGAATATCTATTTGGAACGTCCGATTCGTTCCATGCGCTTGCTAGATTAGCGGTATGGCTTTTGAGAACGTGGATTACAAGTCCCTTGACATTCCGGCGGCA
>ENA-OQAJ01000107-OQAJ01000107.1-human-gut-metagenome-genome-assembly--contig:-NODE-107-length-24431-cov-2.728728_pt1 | contig 24431 bp, 28 predicted proteins | sample MGYA00242736_ERZ504529 | MGnify/ENA primary metagenome ERZ504529 (study PRJEB26092, sample SAMD00036275) | human gut metagenome | host: Homo sapiens | study: EMG produced TPA metagenomics assembly of...
CGGGAGCCCACCGGTTCCCGTAGCGACGCGAGCGGCGACAGCCGCGAGGTAGAAACCAGCACGTAGCTGCGCGCCGCTCCGGCGGCCGTCAGGCCAGAGGAGCAGTGTGCCAGATACGTTCAATAGTCTTCCATGGAGCGGTCGGAGCTGAAGTAGCCGGAGTTGGCCACGTTGAGCAGGGCCTTGCGGTTCCATTCGAGCTCATCAGCGTAGAGGGCCTCGATCTCGGACTGGATGTCCATGTAGGCGGAGAAGTCGGCCAAGGTCATGAACCAGTCCTTGGTCAGCCAGTCGGCCACGAGCGGGGAGTAGGCGTTGCGGTCGCGTTGGAGAAGGTGCCGTCGGCCACCATATCGATGGCGTGCTTCAGGCGCGGGTCGGCCTCGTAGTAGGAGGCGGGATTGTAGCCCTCGGCGTACTTCTTCTCGACCTCGTCGACGGTCATGCCGAACAGGAAGAAGTTCTCGGCGCCGACGCGCTCACGGATCTCGACGTTCGCGCCATCGAGCGTACCGACGGTCATCGCGCCGTTGAGGGCGAACTTCATGTTGCCGGTACCCGAGGCCTCCTTGCCGGCCTGCGAGATCTGCTCGTCGAGGTCGGTGGCGGGAATCAGGTGCTGGGCGAGGCGCACATTGTAGTTCCACGGGAAGTACACGGCCAGCTTGCCCTTGACGTCCGGATCGTTGTTGACCACGCGGGAGACGTTGTTGATGAGCTGGATGGTCATCTTGGCCAGGTAGTAGCCCGGGGCGGCCTTGGCACCGAAGAACACGGTGCGCGGGGTGACGTCCTCGGCCTTGACCTTGCCGGACTTGATGTCGGCGTAGGTGGAGATGACGGACAGGATCTTCAGGGCCTGGCGCTTGTACTCGTGCAGGCGCTTAACCATGGTGTTGAACATGGTGTTCGGGTCGAGCTCGAAGCCGTACTCGCGCTTGGCGTAGGCGGCGAAGTCGACCTTGTTGGCCTGCTTGACGGCGGCGAACTTCTTGACGAATTCATCGTCCTTGGCCAGCGGCTCGAGGCCCTTGAGCATCTCCAGGTCGGAGAGCCACTTGTCGGTGCCGAGGCCTTCGGTGATGAGGTCGGACAGGCGCGGGTTGGCGAGCTTGACGAAGCGACGCGGAGTCACGCCGTTGGTCACGTTGGTGAACTTGTCCGGGTAGACGTCGGAGAAGTTCTTGAGGGTGACGTCCTTCAGGAGCTGGGAGTGCAGCTCGGCCACGCCGTTGACGTGGGAGCCGCCGTAGGTGGCCAAGTAGGCCATGCGCACGGCGTCGCCAGTGTAGATGGCCATGTCCTTGATGGTGTTCTTGTCGACGCCCTTGGACTTGAGCTCGTCCTCGAACTGCGCGTTGATCTTCTCGATGATCTCAAGGTGACGCGGCAGCAGCTCGCCGATCAGGCTGGCCGGCCAGACCTCAAGGGCCTCCGGCAGCAGGGTGTGGCAGGTGTAGTTGAAGGTCTTGGTGGTGATGGACCACGCGGTATCCCAGTCGTAGCCGTACTCATCGATGAGGATGCGCATGAGCTCGGGGATGCCGATCACCGGGTGGGTGTCGTTGAGCTGGAAGACGATCTTGTTCGGGAAAGTCGTCAGATCCGGCTTGTCCTGGCCCGGGTAGAAGACGCGGATGGCGTCGTGCAGGGAGGCGGAGACGAAGAAGTACTGCTGCTCAAGGCGCAGTTCCTTGCCGACCTTGGTGGAGTCTTCCGGGTAGAGAATCTTGGAGATGTTCTCGGCCTTGACCTGCGGGGTCACGGCTTCCATGTACTCGGAGCGGTTGAAGGCGAGCAGATCGAACTCGTCGTAGCTCTTGGCGCTCCACAGGCGCAGGGTGTTCACGCGGCCGGACTTGTAGCCGGGGACCAGGTAGTCCACCGGCACGGCGCGCACGGACCATGCGGGCTGCCAGGTCTTGGTGCCGTCGGCGTTCTCGACGACCTTGCCGCCGAAGGAAACCTTCTGGTCGCGGTTGTAGTCGATGTGGCCCCACGGCTCTTCGTTGGCCAGCCAGTAGTCCGGGGTTTCGACCTGCTTGCCGTCCTTGTCGAACTCCTGCTTGAAGATGCCGTACTTGTACTGGATGCCGTAGCCGAAGGCCGGCACGCCCAGCGAGGCGAGGGAGTCGATGAAGCAGGCGGCCAGACGGCCGAGGCGCCGTTGCCGAGGCCCGGCTCGTATTCGGCGTCGACGACGTCCTGGACCTTGAAGCCGAGGGCTTCCACGGCCTTGTCGAACTGCTCGGTCAGACCGGCGTTGAGCAGCGCGTTGCGCAGCTGCTTACCCATCAGGAATTCTGCGGACAGGTAGCCGACGGCCTTGGTGTTGCCGTTCACGGTGTCGGCCTGGGTCTTGAACCAGGAGTCGGCAAGGTGGTTGCGCACGGCCTTGGATGCGGCGACATACACGTCAGCAGGGGTAGCCTGCTCGGTGGTGACGTTCTGAGTGTATTTCAGTTGTTCACGAATCTCGTCGGCGAATTGTTCCGCCGTGACAGGAGACTTCGGTGCGGTGATTTCGGTCATTCTGACTTTCCTTCCGGGATAAGTGCCCGTGTTTATTATGCCGCGCGATAGGTATCGTCGCACAAACGTAAGCATGAACTCTCCGTAACGACGATGGCGGAGCGTTCTTGCATACGTTCTCATTTAGAGCGTAGCACATGCCCCGATATTCCGCATCACACCGTATGCCATCGTTTGCATTATGGAAGATCTTCGGCTCCGGTGCCATGATGGGATACATGGCAGTAATTCTTGAAAAAGACCTGAAACGCGGGCATGACGCGCTGGTGCAATGGCGTGCCGCGGCCCGGGAGCTGGCGGACAACACACCACATCGTCTGACCGTCTCCCCTGTCTTGCCACGCCCGGTGTGGGCGATGGCCGTGCGCTACTCGCTGTTTCTGCTGGAGCGGCGCGCACCCGGCCCTGGCGTGGAGGTGCGTGTCGCGCCGTGGGGGGCGGTCAAAATCTTGGACGGCCCGGAATCGGACCCGCATAACCTGACCCCGCCGGACGTCATCGAGCTGGACCCGGAAGTCTGGCTGCGGCTGCCTGCGGCATCACCACATGGGCAGAGGAAAAGGACGCCGGCCACATCAGCGCGGTCGGCGAGCGCGACGACCTGAGCGACCTGCTGCCGCTGTGAGGCGCGAAGCGTAAGTAAGCCACCAGCGGCGGCACCATCAGCCATAACCACAAATCCCCTTGTGCTCAACCAAGCACAAGGGGATTATTACGAGAAGACCGGCGTTCAGCTCTTCTTGGGCTTGAGCGCGGAAGGCATGGGCATCGGAATCGGCTTGCGCGGGGCCGGCTTCGGTGCGGCAGGCGCGGAGGCCGGGAACTCGCCGCTGGTCGCCTTTGCGGCGGCTTCGGCAGCCCACTTGGCGTACTCGTCGAGGTCATCCTCCTGCGTAGCGGGAGCTGCCTCGGCGGCACCGGAAGCGTGGTCATCAGCAGCGGAATCCACATCCTTGTCCGCATACTGGTCATCGATGTCGGCGAACGGGTCAGGAGAGCCCATTCCCGGCTCCTGCTCGCTCAGCTCTTTTGCCAGCTCATCGTAGTCGGTATCGGTGGTCAGGTACTTGAGCTTTCGGGCAATTTTCTGCTGTTTTGCTTTTTTGCGTCCGCGGCCCATCTGACCCCCTGCGATTACTGTGCTGTTCGATTCATCAACAATAGAGAGTACCACTAATAGTGGCTTGTTCGTTGTCGGCTCACACTTTTACCATAAAAAGCGTTTTATTTAGGGCATATTCAAAGGATTTTCGCATGACCGACGAGCAGCAACTGACAGCGGCAGGCAATGAGATGAGCGCGAGCTTCCTCGCGGCCAAAAAGCGTTCGGACGAAACGCTCGCCAAGCTGGAGGCCAAGCCGTCGTCCTTCACCATGTTGACCGGCGACCGCCCGACCGGCCGGCTGCACCTCGGCCACTACTTCGCTCGATCCGTGAGCGTGTCGCCATGCAGGAGCGCGGCGTCAACACGAACATCATCATCGCCGACTACCAGGTGATCACCGACCGCGACACCACCGAGCACATCCAAGACAACGTGCTGAACCTGGTGCTCGACTACATGGCCGCCGGCATCGATCCGAACAAGACCATGATGTTCACCCACTCCGCCGTGCCGGCCGAGAACCAGCTACTGCTGCCGTTCCTGTCCTTGGTCACCGAGGCCGAGCTGCACCGCAACCCGACCGTGAAGTCCGAGATGGAGGCGTCCGGCCACGCGCTGACCGGTCTGCTGCTCACCTACCCGGTGCATCAGGCGTGCGACATCCTCTTCTGCAAGGCCAATGTCGTGCCGATCGGCAAGGACAACCTGCCGCACGTGGAAATCACGCGCACCATCGCCCGCCGTTTCAACGAGCGTTACGCCAAGAAGAACCCGGTGTTCCCGGAGCCGGCCGCCATTCTGTCTGAGGCACCGGAGATTCCGGGTCTCGACGGCCGCAAGATGAGCAAGTCGTACGGCAACTCCATCATGCTGGGCGCCACCGCCGAGGAAACCGCCAAGCTCATCAAGAAGAGCCCGACCGATTCCGAGCGCCGCATCACCTTCGACCCGGTTGCCCGCCCGCAGGTCTCCGCCCTGCTGACCACCGCCGGCCTGGTGACCGGCCGCGACCCGAGGACATCGCCGAGGAGATCGGTGATTCCGCGCCGGCGCGCTCAAGGCATACGTCATCGAATCAGTCAACGAGTTCCTGGCCCCGCACCGCGAGCGCCGCGCCGAGCTGGCCAAGGACATGGATTCCATTCGTGACATCCTGCACGACGGCAACAAGCGCGCCAACGCCATCGCCGAGGAGACCCTCGACCAGGTGCGCGAGGCCATGGGCATGAAGTACTGATTTTCCCGCCGCTCGTAGCAAGACGCGTGTCAGCCCCAACTGGGCAACCTGACACGGCGTTTTGTATTGCGACGTCTGCTGTGTCCTATCTTCACTTCGAGGGGCGGATTCGTTGTTTTTCCGTGTCAACGCGGCTATCAAGACGGACCTCTGTTCACTTCATGTCCGATGGCTTGCATCAATACGTACGCTCCCCGCACAGCAATGTCATTACGACGTGTTGCGGCATAGCGCGCATGGCTTCCGGAGTATCGGCGGCGTATGGGTCGGCGTCCAGCAACACCACATCGGCCGGGTCGCCGGATGCAAGGCGGTCACGGCCAGTGGCGGTCGAGGCTGCCAGCGAGGTATGCACATCGAGGCACTGCTCGGGCTGGAACGGCTCGCGGTCAGAGCTTTCGGTGCCGAGCACGGCGGCGGAAATGGCCAGCCACGGGTCCAGCGGGGCCACGGGCGCATCCGAGCCCATGCGCAGCGTGGTACCGGCGTCGTGGAGGGCCCTGAACGGATAAGGGATGCCGGCCGGGTTGGCCCAGAAACGGGTGATGACGTCGCGGTCATCCATGGCGTGCTGCGGCTGGATGCTGGCCGTGAGCCCCAGCTCGGCGAACGCGGGATATCGACGGGTTTGAGCATCTGCGCATGCTCGATCGATCCATGTGCGTGCGTGGCGGCGACTGCGTTGAGCGCAATGGTGTTCGCTTCGTCGCCAATGGCGTGGCAGGCAATGTCGAAGCCATGCTCGGTGGCTAGGCGCATATAGTCTTCGATTTGCTGCGGCGTGTAGCTCAGCGTGCCATACGTCAGCGGCTCGATGCCCGAATACGGCGTGGAGCAGTAGGCGGAGCGGGTGTTGAGCGATCCGTCCGAGATGAGCTTCATGGCGCCCACATGGCCAAGCCCGGCGCTGCCCGGCAATTCCTTGCCGGTATGCCAACCCGCGTCAATGGCGGCTCGCAACCGCTCGGGGTATACACCGGCGTCCACGCGCAAACCGTTAATGCCGGCCGCGAAACGATTGATCCATGTATCGATGTTTTCGGCCATTTCATAATCGCGGATGCCCACCACGCCCTTGCTTGCGGCGTCCTGTTCGGCCTCGCGCAGCAGACGGTCAGTCTCTTCAGCAGCGCCCGGCGCCTTGTCGAAGGCGGTGTAGGCGTTGAACCATTCGAGTTCACCGACCAGACCGGATTCGTCCACATGTACGCCAAGCCTGCGGGCCGCGGCGGAATTCACCCATCCGCAGTGCATGTCCGCGCTGGAGAGGGCCACCGGCTGTTCGCCGGTCACGGCGTCAATTGCGGCCAGTGTGGGCTGCTCGTCGTCGGCCCACAGCGAGTGACGGAATCGCATGCCCACCACGAAGGCATCTGGGTCAAGCGTGTCGGCGGCGCGGCGCTCATCCAGATGACGGCGCAACATGTCCATCGCTTCGGCGGCGGAACGGGCATTGATGAGGTCCAGTCGGCCCAGCGTCTTAGCCCATTGCGTGAAGTGCGTGTGGCAGTCCCACAGGCCGGGAATAACCCACAGGCCGTCGGCGTCGATGGTGGTTTCGTCGGCGGGTGCGGCGGCCGACGTTGGGATTGAGACGCTGCCAGAAGCAATGGCATTCGTCGCGTATTCCAACGATGTCGTATGCGCCTTAGTCTGCATCGTGCTGTCCGAAGCCGAGACCGTTCCAGCAGGGCCGACAGACGCAACAACCCCATCGCGAAGCACCACATCCACGCGGTCCTGAGACCCCGGAACACCGGCATTGACAATACGCACCAAGCTACTCATACCCGCCATCATGCCACCTTTGCATGAACGCCATGGAGATTCGTTCAAGCTGAATCGCGCCGTCGGCGGCGATTCCCGCTGGCTGCCTGCAAACCCCTACGTTCCATGTAATTGCGGGATGGCCTGCAACTGCGATGAACACCCATAGTTTATCCACCGACTTATCCACATTTTATCCACCGAAAAATTGGGGCGGTAGACAAGGCCGGTAGCCGGACTCTACACTGCGAGGACAAAAGCGAACATCACGAAGGGGTGATCATCATGGGTAGCTCAACGGCATTGACCGAGCTGACAATGCAGAAGTACCAACGAATGCAGACGTGCGCAGATGTTCAACGACGAAGCGCATGGCGCCCACCCTATGCCCTGACAACAGCGTTGGAGCTTTTGTCAATTGAAGTACCCCGCATATCAAGCAAACACAGAGGCCTTGCAACTACAACCATTGTTGCGGTTCCACACGCCAATGACAAACGGCACATTGTGGGGGTCAAAGTGGTTGTATGGCCTTTTCCACTAGACACGGTCATAATCGAGGGACAATTCACATGCACTTCACCAGCTTGCACATGGGCCATGTTCTCCACGTATCTCGAACTTGAAGAACTCATCGTTCTCGCTGATTCCATGATGCGACGAGATCGAAGGCTCTGCAGAACAACCATCGACGCCCTTTCTCTGTATCTCGATGAGGCCGAGGCCCAGGTGCGAGCCGACAAAGAGAATGGCACCAATTCGTATTTGTTCCGCGGGTATAACAAATGCCGTCGCGCCCTACTTTTGCGCGCGCGGGCACAGATTCCTCCATGGAAACACGAACTCGTTTGGTTCTCTTGAAATACGGTCTGAATTGCCCGCAGGTGAATTATCCAATATTCGTAGGAAACAACACCAGACCCATATATCTCGATCTTGCATACCCTGAATTCAAGATATGTATCGAATACGAAGGCTCTCATCATGCCGGGCAATGGCTGAATGACGCGAGACGCCGCCAGATGATCGAAGATGCTGGCTGGAAGTACATTCAAGTCACCAAATTAGATATTGGCGACGAAGCGGGAGAAGAGGCCCTTGCCCGAAGAGTTGCCGAAAGGATACAGGAGGTTACGGGCAAAACGGTCCAGCTCACGATGCGGCAAACTACCCAGCAAATTAGCGATGTCCGAAAGCTACGCCGTATTCCACTGTACAAACGGCTGAAATTCGAGCCTCTGCTGCCAATTATTCCGACGACGCAGGAATAATAAGCCCGGTAGAGTCAGTCCGCACCGTCCGCACCGCGCTACGGTATTCAAAACCCATTTCAAGGGGCTGATTTGGCCTCCGCCGGAGGTCTACTTCCGTTTCAAGGGGCTGATCATCCGGTAGACCACGTGTATCAATGCCCTTACGTCAACGCCATTCCGCCGTTTTGGAGCCGCGTCTACTCAGGCATCAGCCCCTTGAAACGGAAGTAGATCTCTCCAGAACGTCAAATCAGCCCCTCGAAGTCCGTTTTGGCCTCAATGGTTCCTGCCGAACCACAAAAAAGCCACTCCTCTGCCATACGAGCCGACCGCACAGCAGGCACGTGTCATTTGCCGCTGCGGACCTCGGACTCCATGGCTTCCATGGGCTCGTCGACGAGCACGGTGCCGGACGGCAGGGTGCCGGGCAGCGGATCGTCCATGTAGTGGTCGAATTCGTAGAGCATGCGCTTGTTCGGCTTGGCGGTCAGCAACGAAACCACCACGATGAACAGCAGCGAAATGATGACGCCGGCAGCAGCTCATAGATGGCGAATACGCCGCCCAAGGGCTTGACGAGGTTGTGCCAGATCAGCACGGCCGCCGTGCCGGACAGCATGCCGGCCACGGCGCCGGCCTTGTTGGCGCGACGCCAGTATAGCGAGCACAGCATCAACGGGCCGAATGAGGCACCAAGCCCGGCCCACGCGTAAGACACCACCTGGAAGATCGACGAGTTCTGGTCGTATGCCACCAGAATGCCGAACAGGAACATGACCACCAGCGTGACCCTGGCCACAATCATGACCTGCTTGTCGGTGGCCTTGCGGTGCAGCAGCCCGCGGAAGATGTTCTCGCCCATGGCCGAAGCGCCGATGATCAGATACGAGGAGCTGGAGCTCATCGAGGCCGCGAAAATGCCGGAGACCACCACGCCGCACATGAAGCTCGGCAGCAGGGTCTGCGCCAGCACGATGAAGATGGTTTCCGCATCGGTGGAGGTCAGCAGTTCGGTGGGCATCATCGCACGCCCCACCAAGCCGATGCACACTGCGCAACCCAGCGAAATCACGCACCAGGAGGTGGCGATGATTCGGGACTTGCGCACTTCTTCCACGCTGCGGATGGACAGGAAGCGCACCAGCACCTGCGGCATACCGAAGTAACCCAGGCCCCACGCCAGCATGGAGATGATGGTGATGATGCCGTAGTCGGAGGGCGCGCCGAACACGGCCTTGCCCGCCTCGACGAGCTGCTGGCCGGTGGCCGGGTCCAGCTTGGGCGCGGCCACCTGCGTGCCGGACAGGTAGCCGGGGATGGCACGCAGGAATTCCACGGTGTTGTCGACACCGCCCGCGCTGGCCACGGTGCCGATGAACACCACCGCGAGCGCGAAGAACATGAGCATGCCTTGAATGAAGTCGGTCATCACCACCGACAAGTAGCCGCCCACCACGGTGTAGACGAACACGACCACCGCGCCGATGATCATCATGACGTGGTAGTCGAAACCGAACAACGTGGCGAACAGCTTGCCCACGGTCACGAAGCAGCTGCCCACGTACACGCTGAAGAACACCAGGATGATCACGGCCGCGATGGTGGAGATCACGCCCTTCTTGTCATGGAAACGCTTGGCGAAGAAGTCAGGAATGGTGATGGCATCGTCGGTCACTACCGAGTAGCGGCGCAGTCGCCGGGCCACAAGCTTCCAGTTGAGATAGGTGCCGAGCGCCAGTCCGACGGCGGTCCACATCGGGTCGGCCGCACCAGTGAAGTAGGCCAGGCCCGGCAGGCCCATCAGCAGCCAGCCGCTCATGTCGGAGCTTCGGCGCTCAGGGCCGTGAGCCACGGCCCCACGCCGCGCCCGCCCGCAAAGTATTCCTTGGAGGAGGAGTTGGAGCGTTTGGAGTAGATGAATCCGATGGACAGCATGGCCGCAAAATAGATGACCATGGCCAGCAGAATCCAGAAATCGTTGGCCAACTGCGCCCCTCCTCAATCATGACGCCAAGCGGCTACCGCCATGGCAGAACTATGTGCTGATATGCGATTGACGCCGGAGCGGCGTCATACAGACCGTCACAGCCGTGAATACGGCCGCAACGCACTTCGCCTGATGGTAGTGGATACAAGGGCTCAAGCACCTTCCACCGTTTCCATACTGAGACGCTGTTTTATCCGAGCTCCCCTCACCTGAGGGGAGCCAAGATGACGGTCAGATGTCGTAGCGCCAGGACTTGTCGGTCACCACGCGGGCCATCGCCAAACCGATCGGCAGACAGATAATCACCATGAACGCACGGAACGCCCAGTCCAGCGCATTCATGGTCTGGAAGCTGCCGAGGTACCACATGGCACGGTACATATACAGACCGGGCACCATGATCACGATCGACGGCACGGTCAGGCAGATGCGCGGGTAGCGAGGTGCGGCGGTAGCCAGCCACGTCGCACGGATGAACGCCACGCCGATGCCAGAATGCCCGCCAGGAACGCGCCGATGAAGGTAGCCATCTCGGGTGCCACGTTGAAGTCTTGCAATTCCAAGCGCAGCGTGTCCGTGATCGCACCGATCAAGGCGGCGGCCAGGCACATGCGCTGCGGCGAATTGAACAGCACGGAGAAGCCCCACACGCCGACGAACGCCGCCACGAACCGCAGCAATCCGTTGACCCACGGGTCAAGCCCCAGTGGCTCAAAGCCTTCCGGGTGCAGGTGCACCATCACGGCCACGGCCCAGCCTGCCAGCGTGGCCATCAGATGATGCACAGCACGTACGCCACGCGCTGGATGCCCGAGGGGAAGTCGATTTTCGCCATGTCGAGTCCGCCGGTGATGAGCGGGAAACCGGGGATCACGAACAGCATGGCGCCAATGTAGGCCGTATCGTGCGAGAGCGCGACTGGGTCGAAAATGCCGATGAGTCGCAGGGTGCCGGTGCAGGCGAGCGCCGCCGCGGCCACGCACACAAAGGTGACGAAGAACTGGTTCAGATGGTATGCAAACAGCCGGCGACGCATCCACTGGCCAAGGCCCGCGCCCACGAACGCACCGATCATGTCGTATGGGCCGCCGCCGAGCAGGAACACGAAGGCCGCGCAGGCTAGGGCGGAGGCCAGACCGGAGAACCACGGCTTGTACAGCGGCTTACGGCGCTCAATCAGATCGAGTCGCTCGTGCGCCTGCCGCACGGTGATACCGCCCTTGGCCTTCTCTTCGTCGGAGCGCTCGTTGAAGTGTTCGGCGTATTCCTTGGGCACGCGATTCTTACGCTTCGTACTGCTTGCAGCAGGGCTTTCGGCGGTTGCGCCGTTCGCCGCGTTCGCCGATTCAACCGACTCATTGGAGTCACCGGTAAACACTTCGGCATCGTCGTAGGCCTTCTCTTCGGCCGCTTTGTCTTCGACCGGAGTGACTTCCGCGCTGTCCGCCAAAAGTCGGTGGGCTTCTTCATTGTCATCGTCCAAGGACTTGGCCACGGAGGTCACGAGTACCTTGGTTTTCGACGCAAGATCCAGCGCCTCGTCCACGCTGCCGTTGCCGCCTCAGCCTCGACCTTGGCACGTTCGCGCAGGCGCTTGGCCAGATCGGCCGAATACTGCGAAGCGTCACGTTCGTCCAAATGCTTGACCACGCCATCGGACAGTTGCGAATCGACGTGATACATCGACCCCTTGCCGAGATTCACGGAGAACCAGTCGGCGAAATGTTCCAGCAGCCAGATACGTTCGGTGTTCACGCCGGTACTCGGCAAATCCACGACTTCGGTGATGCGGTTACGACCATCCGTGCAGGTGGCCTCGATATCCGTCAGGTTCACGTCGGCGCGTACGTGCACGCCCAGCGGGTAGGCGATGCGGTGCATCATTTCACGCACGCGGAAGGAGCCGGTGCCGGCTCCCAGGTCCAACATGCCGACTCGTACAATCACGCTGGCTTTGGCGGCGATACCGGCGTCCACCACCGGTTTTTCCCAATCGCGTGCAATATCTTCCATGTCCAGCGGAATGGAGTGGGTGTGGAATTTACGTACAGCCGTTGCGCCTTTCGCTTCGGGCGCACTTTTTTTCTTCTGTTCGCTCACATCCTTCATTACTACTCCCTGCCTTCCCCGCCAGCAATCGTAAGGCGCTCAAATCTTCCGCGAATCGGACAGTGTCTCATATGCTGTCCGATATTCGGTCTCTATAGGTGGACAACTTGGCGCACTATATGGACTTCGTAACGTAAAAAGCGATTTCGCGGGGATACACTATTGCCCACACAACAACCACGTTGAATATGGGCTGTGGGCTCGCAACGACTGGTCTCAACAACTGCGGAGGAGCCGCAGACGACCAGTAGACCGAGCAACCTGTTATTCGGCAAAGGAGGTTATATGGCAACACCTGAAGAACAGATCACTCCCGCTGACGCCGCCATCGTCACTACCGGGACCGGCCGAAAGGGCCCGGAGGAGCATGATCTTCCCGAAAGCCTGAAGTACGACATGGATCTGTGTCTTGAGATCCTGCGTAACGTACTGGGCGAATACAACCCCGAACTGCTGTCTACGTTCGACACCGTGCGTCATTACGCGGTGGAGGCCAGCGCCGAGCATTTCGCCGAGCTGAAGGATCCGAACCCCGACCAGGATGGCCTGAAGGAGGCCGTGAACGTCATCGACAACATGACGTTGCACGACGCCCAGCTGCTGGCCCGCGCATTCGCCACGTATTTCCATCTGGCAAACCTGTCCGAGGAGAACTACCGCGTTTCCGTGCTCCACGAGCGCGAGAACAACGTGCCCGTTGACCAGGCGGTCGATCCGATCAACGAGCTCACCGTCGCCTACCACCAGCTCATCAATGAGACTGGCCCGGCCAAGGCCAAGGAACTGCTCAACCAGCTCGAATTCCACCCCGTCTTCACGGCGCACCCCACTGAGGCCCGTCGTAAGGCCGTGGAAGGCAAGATTCGCCGCGTTTCCGAATTGCTTGAGGAGTACAAGCGCCTCGGCGGCTCGGATAAGAAGGAATGCCTGCGCCGTCTCTACAACGAGATCGACGCCCTGTTCCGCACTTCTCCAATCGCGCTGAAGAAGCCGACCCCGGTTGAGGAAGCGGACACAATTCTCGACATCTTCGACAACACGCTGTTCAACACCATCCCCAAGGTTTACCGTCGCTTCGACGACTGGGTCCTGGGCGATAAGGCCGGTCTCGTCGAGCCCGCTTGCCCCGCGTTCTTCCACCCGGGCAGCTGGATCGGCTCCGACCGCGACGGTAACCCCAACGTCACCGCCAAGGTGAGCCGTCAGGTGGCCCGCAAGTTCTCCGACCACGTGCTCGCCGCCCTTGAGGAGGCCACACGCACCGTGGGCAGGAACCTCACGATGGAGGCCGAGACCACGCCGCCGAGCGCCGAGCTCAAGAGCTCTGGAGCCACCAGAAGGAAATGAGCGAGCGTCTGACCGACAAGGCCGCCCTGATCTCCACCAAGGAGATGCACCGCGCGGTCATGCTGGTGATGGCCGATCGTCTGCACTACACCATCGAGCGCGATGCCGACCTCATGTACCACTCCTGCGACGACTTCCTCGCCGACCTCAAGGTGGTCCAGCGTTCGCTGGCCGCCGCCGGCGCCAAGCGTTCCGCTTACGGCCCGCTGCAGGATCTGATCTGGCAGACCGAGACCTTCGGCTTCCACATGGTGGAGATGGAGTTCCGTCAGCACTCCGTGGTGCACGCCCGCGCCCTTGCGGATATCCGCGAGCACGGCCTGCACGGCGAGCGCGGCGAACTGCAGCCGATGACGCACGAGGTGCTCGACACCTTCCGCGCCCTCGGTGCCATCCAGAAGCGCAACGGCCTCAAGGCCGCCCGCCGCTACATCATCTCCTTCACCAAGAGCGCCCAGAACATCAAGGATGTCTACGAGCTCAACCGCTTGGCCTTCTCCCACCCGGAGGACGTGCCCCACCATCGACGTGACTCCCGCTGTTCGAGCAGCTTGAGGATCTGCAGAACTCGGTGGACGTGCTCGAGGAAATGATCAAGATCCCCGAGGTTCAGGCTCGTCTGAAGGCCACCGGCAACAAGCTCGAGGTCATGCTCGGTTACTCCGACTCCTCGAAGGACGCCGGCCCGACCTCCGCCACGCTGGCCCTGCACTCCGCTCAGGAGCGCATCGCCAAATGGGCTGAGTCGCACGACATCGATCTGACCCTGTTCCATGGCCGTGGCGGCGCGTAGGTCGTGGCGGCGGCCCGCCAACCGTGCGGTGCTCGCCCAGCCGGTCGGTTCCGTCAAGTGCCGCTTCAAGCTCACCGAGCAGGGCGAGGTCATCTTCGCCCGTTACGGCAACCCGGTGCTGGCCATCCGCCACGTCGAGTCCGTGGCTGCGGCGACCTTGCTGCAGTCCGCGCCGAGCGTGGAGAAGCGCAACACCGAGATGACCGAGAAGTATGCCGACATGGCCGCTCAGCTCGACGAGGCCGCGCACAACCGCTTCCTCGACCTGTTGAACACCGATGGCTTCGCCCCGTGGTTCTCGATCGTCACGCCGCTGACCGAAATCGGCCTGCTGCCGATCGGCTCCCGCCCGGCCAAGCGTGGCCTCGGCGCCAAGTCGCTCGACGACCTGCGTACGATTCCGTGGATCTTCTCCTGGGCTCAGGCCCGCATCAACCTGGCCGCCTGGTACGGTCTCGGCACCGCATGCGAGAAGTTCGGCGATCTGGAGACCATGCGCAAGGCGTATGAGGAATGGCCGCTGTTCTCCACCTTCATCGACAACATCGAGATGTCCATCGCCAGACGGACGAGCGCATCGCCAAGATGTACCTCGCCCTCGCGACCGCGAGGACTCAACAAGAAGGTACTCGAGGAGATGGAGCTCACCCGCAAGTGGGTTCTGGCCATCGTGGGCGACAAGTGGCCGCTGCAGCACCGTCACGTGCTCGGCCAGGCCATCCGCATCCGCTCCCCGTACGTGGACGCGCTGTCCGTCACTCAGGTGCTGGCGCTCAAGTCGCTGCGCAAGAAGGTGGACAAGGAAGAGCTCTCGCAAAGCCAGCAGGCAGGGTTCATCTATCTGATCCTCTGCACCGTTTCAGGTGTCGCCGCTGGCCTGCAGAACACAGGCTGACGTTTGGCCGGTGTTGGGCCGCGCGTGCGGCCCAACACCGCTTGGAAGCCGGTGGGCTTCCCAAGGCCAAACGTAGCGATATGTTTTGCGCAATAGCTTGCGCGCGCAAAACATATCGCAGCACAGCAACCCCCGCGACTCAGCGGGGGTTTCCTTTTACCCGCGCATATCGGTAAAGTCCCACTCGCCAGAGTGGGACTTCCCTGTTTCACGCCATTTCACGCCGCAGTAGACTCACGCTCGATGAGCTTATAGCCCACGTTCACGGTCTGCGGGAAGAATTCATCGTCCGGGTTCTCGATACGCCGCATAAGCAAGGTCAGCGCGGTATCCGCCATGCCCTTGAAATCCGTGGCCACGGTGGTCAGCATTGGCACGCTGTACGCACCCTGGCTCAGGCCGTCGAAGCCGATAACGCGCACATCGCCCGGCACGCTCACGCCATCGTCCGCCAGACCACGCAGAATACCGAGCGCAATACCGTCGTTCAGGCAGTACAGACCGTCGTACTTGCACTTGCCTTTCTTGGCCAAGCCGCGCCCGGCCTCGATACCGCCGTCAATCGACCACGAGGATTTGATGAAATCACGGCGCTCGTCAAACGGCAGTCCGGCCGCGAGAATCGTCTCCTTGGCGGCCCGCATACGAATATCACGCGAGCCGGGAATGATGTTGGGATTGTTGGGATCGTGATTGTCGCCGACGATGCCGATGCGCGCACAGCCACGCGCGATAAGGTGTTCGATTGCCGCCCGTGAGCCGGCGTCGCTCGGCGCGTTCACGGTGTCGATGGGCAGGCTGGTGTCGTAGTTTTCCAGCATGACGGCCGGGTGCCGCTTCAGGATATCGACCGCACGTGGCGCATTGATGGCGATGATGCCGTCCGAAAACGTGTACGACAGATTGTTGTCGTCGGTAAGATACCGGGACAGTTCGATGAGCATGTGCGAGTCGCGCTTGTGCACTTCCTCAGCCACACACATGGCCAGATGGGAGAAATAGTCGCCCTCGAGGCCCGAGGTAAGGAAGGTGATGGTATCGGACCGCCCAGAACGCAGGGACCGGCCAGACAGGTTGATTTTGTAGCCGAGTTTGCGGGCGGCGTCACGCACGCGCTGCGTGGTTTCGGGCTTGACGTAATCCTTGCCTCGCAGGGCCGCGGAGGCGGTGGTGGCGGTCACTCCGGCCAGTTCGCCGACATCCTTTAAGGTCACCATCGTTACCATCTCCGCATATCACGAACCTTATCGATAAGAATCCATAGTACCGCCCACATCTCAGCCGAGGATGAGACCCTCGGTCGAGGCCCTGCCCGGCGACTCGAACGCCGCGGTCACCGTGGTGAGCACCGACGCTGCAAACGAAAACATGTCAAACCAAGAAATGGACATGACGGAGTCATTGTTTTCCGAGAGGGATATGCCGCGTCCACGGGCAGACGTCACGTATCAATCACGCCGATACCGTCATATAACTGTTTTCGATGTGAGAAAGCTCATAGCTTCCGACCACAGAAATCAGCCACAGCAACCCCATAACAGCGTTATAGTTCTGTTTGTCGGCGTCGACAAGAGCCAGCAGCGCCGATGAAATGCACACCAAGGATGTTTAGCGAATTGTTCGCAGTTCGCACGATTCGATTTGATTCGATTCGTGCAGCCCGGATGGTTCACGGGGGGCATGCCGTCGTGATGTGCGTGGATATGGGCGATACGACTCTCGTTCGGGCCGGCAGGCCATCGTACACCAGTTACGAAAGGATCCGCCCATATATGGCAAGGTTTACCGAGAATCGTTGGACCAGCGCGATATCCCTGCACTGCTGATTCATATCCCAATCGGTACCGTCTATTGCTGGAGCGTGTTCAAGCAGCTTATCGCTGACCGTCTCCACGCCAGCCCCGCCTCCGTGGAATGGGGCTTCTCACTCGCCATCTTCTTCCTCGGCATGTCCGCCGCGTTTGCCGGGCCAATGGTGGAGAAAAACATCAAGAAATCCGCACTCGTCTCCATGGTCTGCTTCGTGGTCGGCTTCGCCGGCACGGGCGTGAGCATCGCCCTGAACTTCCTGCCGGGCGTGTTCATCTGTTATGGCGCGATCATGGGCATCGGCCTGGGCGTCGGTTATCTGACTCCGGTCAAGAACCTGATGCTTTGGTTCGCCGACAACAAGGGCCTCGCCACCGGCATCGCCGTCGCCGGCTTCGGCCTGGCCAAGGCCATTGCCAGCCCACTGATGGAATATCTCATCGGCACGGTTGGCCTGGTCAGCATGTTCTTCATCCTCGCCGCGGTCTACGCGGTGATGATGTTCGTCGCTTCCTGCTCATCAAGCGTCCGGCCGCTGGGTGTACGATCCCGCGACCTCACACGTCAGCCGCAAGACAATCCTCAAGAAGCCCGTGTTCTGGGGCATCTGGATAGCCTTCTATATCAACATCACCTGCGGCCTGGCCCTCATCAGCCAAGAGAAGGACATCCTGCACGATGTGCTCAGGGCCTTCCCGCAGTATGCCAACCTGAGCCCCGCCAAGTTTGCCGCCGCCATCTCCGGCATCATCGGACTGGTGCTCGCCGTGGACTCCGTGTTCAACACGGCTGGCCGCGTGGGCTTCTCCACACTCTCCGACCACCTGAAGCGCCGCGAGACCGTCTATCAGGTATCTTCATCATGTCGATTGCCGTGTGCTTGCTGCAGATCTTCACCAACAGCATCGGCAACGCTCTGCTGTGGGCCGTGCTGGCCATGCTGTTCCTCGTCAACGCGGGCTATGGTGGCGGTTTCTCGACGCTGCCCGTGCTGCTTGATCAGCACTTCGGCACCAAAACCGTCTCCACCACGCACGGTCTGACGCTGAGCGCCTGGGCGTTCGCCGGTCTGTCCGGCAACCAGTTGGCCTCGTTCGTAGTTGCCCACGCGCCTGATCAGGCCCACCGCTACGCCGCACTCATCCCGGTGCTCACCGGCCTGTTTCGTTGTGGCCCTAATCAGCATCAGCTTGGTCAAGTACCTCGGCGACAGAAACGTCACGAAGGCCGTCGAAGACCGAGGCTGAGCTGCCGCAAAACAACGATTCTGCCGGAGTCGGGCGCATCGATCGCATCAATCGATGTACGTCACGATTTTGCAGAATCGTTGTTGTTGCTGTTGAGTACCTGAGGTCGTGCGGCTTACGCGCCGACCAGTTCGAGCATTTGGGGGATGCTCTTTTTGCCGAATTCAACTTGCTGGGTGCCGTCGGCGTGGGTGATGACGATGCAGGGCACGCTCATCGCGCCGTACTGGTCCTTGAGTTCGGGGAAGTGCGAGACGTCGTAGGCTTCGGCGCGCACGGCCGGGCTCAGGGAGGCAATGCGCTGGGAAGCAAGCACGGTTTCCGGACACATCGTGCAGGTGAGCGAGACGAGGATCATGATGTTCAGCGGGTCTGTGATGGACTTCGCGCGTTCGATCAGGTCGTCGCCCAGCGGCTGGCCGGGACCGGCCGCGTTGTACAGGCCGAGCACGAACGAGTTGAACTCATGGCCGGAAGGTACGCCGTGGAAGGCCAGACCGGTGAAGACCAGTGAACCATTGCCGTCCTTGCCGGCCTTGCCGTCGCCCTCAGCCGGCACGCAGATGCGCACAGTTGGGCGGGCGAGCGGCAGGACGCCGGCGACGTCGAATGTGGCGCGGCCGGAATCGTCCAACGAACCATAAGTGGGCAGTTCGGTGCCGTCCGGCAAGGTGACGGACAGCGGTTCGCCGACCACCAAAGAAGTAGGCACAGAAGCACCATCCACCGCCGTGATCAGCCCTGCGGCATCAACGCAACCGAGTTCAGCTTGCCGCCGGACAGCGCAACCATCTCGCCGATGAAACCCTGCAATTCCGCCGAAAGCGGAGTGCCGTCCAGTTCGAGAGCGAGCGTGACCGGGCGGGTCATGCGTCCGAAGACCACGCCAAGCTGCTGCTTGACGGCGGCGGAGAACAGTTCGCCGGGCTTCTTGGCGGCGCTGGCTGCGGCTGCGGCATCGGCACTGCGTTTGGCGGGAGCCGGGGCGGGCGTCGTGTCAGCGGCCGAGGCGGCGGAGGCGGCCTTGGCTCGGACTCCTCATAAGCGGAAGCAGTGGGACGCGGCGGCACCAAGCCGGTTTTCTCGCTCATCTGCTTGGCGTATCGCTCCAGTTCCACGGCGGCAATCGCACCGTCGGAGGTGGCGGTGACCACTTGGCGCAGGTTCTTGACGCGCAGATCGCCGGCCGCGTACACGCCCGGCACCGAAGTTCTGAGGTAGTCGTGCGTGACCACGTAACCGTGGTCGTCGAGCTCCACCACGCCGCGCACCAAATCGGTGGCGGGCACATAGCCGGCGAACACGAAGACGCCGAAGGTGCCGGCGTCGGCGGGCTTCCACGTTTCGGTCTGGCCGGTGGCAAGGTTCAGGATTGAGGCTTCTCGCAGGCCTCCTTGGCCGGCGGTGACGCCCTTCAGCTCGACCTGATAACGCACGTCGATCTTCGGGTTGTTCTTGGCTTCGGCGGCCACTGCGGCATCGCAGGTGAAGTCCGGTTCGCGCACGAGCACGGTGACTTTGGAGGCGTATTTGGTCAGGAACACGGATTCCTCGGCTGCGGCGAATCCGCCGCCGACCACCAGTACTTCCTTGCCGGTGAAGAACTCGCCGTCGCAGGTGGCGCAGTAGGCCACGCCGCGGCCGGCGTACTCGGCCTCGCCCTCGAAACCCAGCTTGCGCGGGCTGCGCCGGTGGCGATGAGGATGCCGAAGGTCTTGAGGTCGCCGCGTGAGGTGTGCACGGTTTTGATGTCACCATCCACGTCGAGACCGGTGGCTTCGGCGGAGAGGAATTCGGCACCAAAGTCCTGAGCCTGCTGACGCATGGTTTGGGTGAGCGCGCGGCCCGTGGTGCGGCCCACGCCCGGATAGTTGACGACTTCGTTGGTGATGGTGATCTGGCCGCCGAAATCATCTTTTTCAAGAATCAGCACGCGGTAGCGAGCGCGGGCCAGGTACAGGCCGGCCGTCAGGCCAGCCGGCCCGCCACCAATGACGACGACGTCATAGAGATTGTTGGTCTGAGTCATGAAAACTCCCTTACATACACTGGCTCCCTCTCTGAGGGAGCTGTCGTAGTGAGACTGAGGGAAGCAATATCGGATCAGGCTAGCTCTCGCGAGCACTCCCCCCAGCCGCTTTCAGCGACAGCCTCCCCTCAGAGAGGAGCAAGGTTACCGCCTATTCAGTGTCGATCACAGCTGGCGACGAGTCGAGGCTGGGCTCGATGGTTTCCTCGCCAGGGGTCCAGTTGGCGGGGCAGACCTGGTCGCCGTGCTCGTGGACGAACTGGGGAGGCCTGCACGCGGCGCAGCAGCTCCTCGGCGTTGCGGCCCACGTTGGAGGAGATGACCTCGTAGGCCACGACCTTGCCTCGGGGCTCACGATGAAGTCGCCACGCTCGGCCATGCCATCGGCCTCGTTGTAGGTGTCGAGGTCCTTGGCCAGCAGGGCGGTCGGGTCGGCAAGCATCGGGTACTCGATCTTGGCGATCTTCTCGTTGGCGTCGTGCCAGGCCTTGTGCACGAAGTGGGTGTCGCAGGAGACGGAGTAGATCTCGCAACCGATTTCCTTGAACTTGGCGTAGTTCTTGGCCAGGTCTTCAAGTTCGGTGGGGCACACGAAGGTGAAGTCGGCCGGGTAGAAGAAGAACAGGGACCAGTGGCCGAGCACATCGTCCTTGGTCACTTCGTGGAACTCGTTGTTCTGGAATGCGTTCACCTTGAAATCGGTCAGTTCATGCTGCAGAAGAGTCATCATCGGTCCTTTCGGGAATTGTTAATCTTCAAGCGTTTACCACCACCTATCGTAATGTGGTGAGCCACGGCTCGCGCGGGTGTAACGTATGAGCCTTATCACACCACCCGCAACCCTTGTGCCCAAATGGCCGTTGCCCCAATCACGACTATGCGCGAATACTCGCTAATATGGCAATCAGCAGTCCGCTGATAATGGAGGTTTCATGGCTCAGTCAGACTTTGAACAGGAATCGACCGCGAACGCAACGTGGAGCCGCATGCTGCAAGGCAACCGGCGCTTTGCCGAGGGCAAGCCCGACCACCCATGCAGGACAAGGAGACCCGCCAGACGCTGCTTGATGGCCAGAACCCGGATGCCGCGGTGCTCTCCTGCTCGGACTCGCGCGTACCTCCGGAAATCATTTTTGATCAGGGCCTGGGCGACCTGTTCACCGTGCGCACCGCCGGGCAACTCATCGATAGCGCGGTTATCGCCTCGCTGGAGTACGCGGTCAAGAAACTGCACGTCAGCCTGATCTGTGTGCTCGGTCACGAGCACTGCGGCGCAATCGAGGCCGCCGAGCAGGAGCTGGACGACCTGATGCACACCATCACTTCCGAAGCCGACGGCTCACTGGAGGCCGCGGATGCGATGGACGACCTCGACGAGCACATCGCCGCCGCCGAATCGATTATTCTGCGCCAGACCGGTATGTCCGTCTGGCAGGCGCGCGAAGCCGAGCTCGACGCGCATGAAGATATCGAGCGCGTGCATGTGGCCCACATTATTGAAACTTTGGTGGAGCAGTCTCCTGTCATCCAGCAGGCCCTCGCCGCTGACAAGCTCATGATCGTCGGCGCCCGCTATCAGCTCGATTCCGGCAAAGTGGAAGTGCTGAGCTTCTGAGCGTGCGATCCGCAATATCGCCACCTGCGTGGGATTTGGCGAATCCTTGGCCATAGCCGCGAGAAACAGCCTCTCTGCACTAGTAATGCCGTCCAGCGCTGGAACGCATACGGCATCGTCGAAGGCGAGCAACGCATCGGAAACACCGGTCGACACGTCGTCCGCGGTAATGATAAGAGTGCCCTTCCCTTTGCCGAGTTTCTTACTGCCCAGCCAGCACACCCCAATTTGACGTGCCGCTCCCCTAGAGTTGAAGCCATGTCACTTGGTTTGAACATCCTCCTGATTTTTGTATTTCTCGTTATCGGTTCCGTGTTCTCCGGCACCGAGTTGGCATTGGTCTCTCTGCGCGGCTCGCAGATCGAGCAAATGGAGCAGGAGGACGCTCGCGGCGCCAAAGTCGCCAAAATCGCACGTGACCCGAACACCTTCCTGTCCACCGTGCAAATCGGCGTGACGCTCTCCGGCTTCCTGTCCGCCTCGTTCGGTGCCTCCTCCATCGCCCCCTACCTGATTCCGGCGGTCGAAAGCTGGGGCGTGCACCCCGGCATCGCCGGCGGCCTGGTGAACATCATCCTGACCCTCATCATCTCCTACTGCTCCATCGTGATCTCCGAGATGGTGCCCAAGCGCATCGCCATGCAGCGCACCGAGCAGATCGCGCGCGCCGTGGTGCCCGCCATCGACGCCTTCGCCGCCGTCTGCCGCCCGATCATCTGGCTCATCGGCAAGAACACGAACGGCATCGTCCGCCTGCTCGGCTTCGACCCGCAGCAGACCGAGTCCGAGGTGTCCGACGACGAGCTGCGCGTGCTGGTCAGCTCCAACACCAACCTCTCCAAGGACGAACGCACGATTCTGGACGATGTGTTCGACGCGTCCGAAACCATCGTCGCCGAGGTGATGCGCCCGCGTGCCGACGTGGTCTTCATCGAGGGCGACCAGCCCTTGGCCGAGGCCGCCGCGTTCGTACGCGACCAGCCGTACTCCCGTTACCCGGTGACCGGCAAGGATTTCGACGACGTGATCGGCTTCGTGCATGTGCGCGATCTGCTGGACGTGCGCGATCCGAACGCCAAGATCGTGCGCGATGTGGTGCGCGAAGGCATCTCCCTGCCCGGCACCTCCAAGCTGCTGCCGAGCCTGGAACTGCTGCGTAAGCGCGGCATCCATCTGGCCGTGGTCATCGACGAGTACGGCGGCACGGACGGCATCGTGACGCTTGAGGATATGACCGAGGAGCTTGTGGGCGATATTCGCGATGAGTACGATCTGCCCAGCGAGAAGGGCGGCGAACGCACCACCCGCACCGCGTTCGTCAATGGTGTGGCCACGATCGAGGCCAGCATGACCATTGAGGACTTCGCCGATCTGACCGGCATCGAATTGGAGGACGGCCCGTACGAGACGGTCGCCGGCTACTTCCTGTCCAAGACCGGCAAGATGGGTGCGGTGGGCGACGTGCTGCATTCCGACGACGGCTACAACATGGTCATCACCAAGGTGGATGGCCGCCGCATCGAAACCATCGAAGTCCGCAAAGCCGGTGCCCGGACCATGCGCCACTGCCAGCCGAATCACAAAGCGACGATGCCAACTAGCCACGTGATATTCACCACCTATTCGTTCGGCCCGGGGCATAACCAAAAATCGTAGAATTATATGGACAGGTTCCACCTACTGAAAGAAGGAACATTATGACACTTGCGTTTGTTGTGCCGGGCTTGATGAAGCGGCCAGTGAGAAGGCCATCGCCATCCTACAGAACCGACTGAGCCAGGAGCAGGAGGCCGCGCTGGTCCTGAAGCACGCTCACTGGAACGTGACCGGGCCGAACTTCATCGCCGTTCACGAGATGCTTGACCCCGAGGTCGAGGCCGTGCTGGCTCAGGCCGACGAGACCGCCGAGCGCATCGCCACTCTGGGCGGCACCCCGGACGGCCGCGCGGACGCCATCGTGCGCAACCGCACGTGGAAGTCGTTCGACGCCGAGGGCCGCGTGGGCACCGAGGAGTATCTCAAGGCGCTGATCGAGTACTATGACGCCTTCATCGCCGACGACCGCAAGGCCATCGCCGAGCTGGACGAGCTGGATGTGATCAGCTCCAACATCATCCAGGACCACGTGCAGGAACTCGAAAAGTTCCAGTGGTTCATGCGCTCTCACCTGGCATAAGTAAAAGCAGTATTCCGTGGCTCCCCTCAAAGAGGGGAGCCACTTTCGTCTCACGTGAAATAGAGAGTCTCCACATACATAAGTTGGAAAAGTGTATAAAACTCCCCATTTTGAGGTTGGAAAACGTAGCCAAAACCGCATTCTTATGGTTGGAAAAGTGTAAAATATGCGCTATAAACAGTTGGAAAACGTGCCCAGCATAGATGCAAGGCCTACAAATGACTGGAGATTCTCATGCTGCGAAGAAAAATCGAGACACAGCTGGAAGCTTGGAGATCCGCGCCGAAACGCACTGCACTGCTGGTCACCGGAGCCCGTCAGATTGGCAAAACCTATATCATCAGGCACTTTGCCCAACAGCATTACGACCATATCGCCGAGCTCAATTTCATCGAGAACCCTGACCTCGTTGCATTATTCGATCGGCCCCGCGATGCCAAAAACCTACTGATGAGGCTGGAACTGGCCGTAAATACGCCATTAGTACCCGGCAAAACCCTGATTTTCTTTGACGAGGTCCAGCGTTGCA
>ENA-OQAJ01000108-OQAJ01000108.1-human-gut-metagenome-genome-assembly--contig:-NODE-108-length-24382-cov-2.840569_pt1 | contig 24382 bp, 20 predicted proteins | sample MGYA00242736_ERZ504529 | MGnify/ENA primary metagenome ERZ504529 (study PRJEB26092, sample SAMD00036275) | human gut metagenome | host: Homo sapiens | study: EMG produced TPA metagenomics assembly of...
GGTCATGAAAAACATAAGGACACACCCATGAACCGCGACGAAATCACACGCAAAACCAGCGAACTCAGCACTCCCGATACGCCTGCTATCTCATTGCTCAAAACGGTGATCCAAAGAAAGAAGAAGTGGCACTTCTCCAGAGCTATTTTGCCGTTCAGACTCGCAAAACGGAAATCATTGAGCAACGCATGGGAGAAATCAGCCGGCTCGCCGGCCGAGAGGCCCTTGCCACTGCAGAGAAGAAACTCTATCCGTATACCCAAATCACACACAACAAACCGCACAAGAGCACATGTACACGCCCAACCACGCCGCAGACGCCGGCAAGGATGTGATACAGGCCACAGAAAGCGTTGTACCGCCTAGGCAATGCAACAATTGTCCGCTATGCTCTGAAGGCAGATGGCGGCACGGATGCCATCCCAAAGAGGGGGTATGACCATGATTCGGGGTATGAACCTATGCAGCATCGCCGGCTGCACGCACGAAGCAGAAGAAGCGGGCATGTGCAACATGCATTTCACATCGGCGCTGGTTCACGGAGCGCTGCACTACACTGCGGGCGGACGTCCGTCGCACTGCTGAGCGCAACAACAAAGCAAAACAACCAGTAACGCTCAACGGCTTCCACATGTTCATGCTCTAATTGCATGTACTTGCAGACACAATGGCCGTCTGAGCCAACTGCCCTCGCATGGAGCAGCTGGCTCAGACCGGCCATTATTGTTGCTTTGTACTGTTTGCACTGTATTGCGCCTGCATTGCGCAAGCTCGGGCGCACTCGGGTGCACTCGCTGAGTGGCGTGAATCGCAGATTGCTCAATAGCAACGCAATCCACGCTACTCAGCAGTTGCCATGGTTATGCGCGGCGTTTGCGGATGACGAGCAAGGCACCAGCCGCAGCTGCCAGCACCACAACCACGACCGCAATGGCAGCCACGGCAGCACCCGTATTCGAAAGGGGCGCAGCGCCATTAGCAGCCGGCTTATTCGTGGCAGTGCTACCGGGCTTAGCAGTGTTGCCAGGATTGTTGGTATCGCCGGGCTTCTGCTCTCCAGGGCCGGGAGTGACCTCCGTGGCCGTGACCGTGACTTCGAACGTCGCGTTCACGCCACGATAAGAGACGGTGATGGTCCTCGTGCCTGCGGTGGCAGAATCAAAGCCAGTGAACTTCAGATCACCATCAGTTGGATCAATCAGCTTGCGCAGCGTTTCAGTATCGCCGACTTTGTAAATGGCGGATACCTTCACATCGGCAGCGTTGAACTTATCGCCTACCTGATAGGAATCCTTGGTCACTTCCACAGCAAGCTCAGCCAACTGAGGCAGTTCGCCGAATGTCACTGTGTAGGTTTTCGCCGTGCCATCCTCAGCAGTTACAGTCACCGTGGCCACGCCGTTGTTCTCGGCCGAAGCCTGCTCCACTTGCACCGTAGCCTTTGCGTCAGCAGCAGTCGCCTCCACCGTCGGGTAGGAAGCAGCATCTCCAGCCAGCGCACCGGCATATTTAGTGGTATCCGCGGAGAATCCGTCAACCGTCTTGCCATCCACAGTCAGATCAGCAAGATTGGCGTTACTAGACGGCTGCGGCTCTGGTGTCGCTTCACCTTCGGCGATGCGTACTTCAGCGATCTTGGCATAGTCATTGCCATCGGCGTAGGTGAAGTTGAGGCGAATGCCCTTGGTGGCGGGCAGAGCGCTCACATCGGCTTCCGTCACGGCTCCAGCAGCACCATTCACAGTGACTGCCGGCAGCGTGGCATCAGTCCACGTGGCGCTGTCTTCAGCTAGGTACGATACAGTGAAGCTCTTCGGAGCGGCCTCGCCCTTGGCCTTATCCACCGCAACGCTGAGCTTGCCCAGCTGATATGCCTTATCGAAGGTGTAGCTGAGCCACGGCGAGGTGTCGCCGGTGCCCCAGTTCGACCAGTTGGTGCTCAGGTTGTTGTCGCAAGTCCGGTCGGCCGTAGAAGCGGAGGCCCAGCTACTGGCCGGCTCATACTTCGAGGCCGCAGCGGACGAGCAGAACAACCGGGCAAGGTTGCTTTCCACAGTCACGGTGAACGTGGCGGTTACTGAAGAATCAGCGACAAGACGCACCGTCACGGTTTGCTCGCCCAATTTGGTGGTGTCGAAGCCTTCCAGCGTGTATTCGCTTGGCTCCAGCACACGCGTTTTGCCATTGGTGAGCGTGGCGGTAACCGTCACGTCCCGAAGCGCGAGCATCTGCCCCTTGGCGATAGTGGCTTCAGGGTCCTTAGCCGCGATGGACTCCACAGCAGCAGTCTGCGAACCGAACGCAGTGCCGTTGAAGGCCACGGTGAATGCGCCGGCATTGCTGTTCGACGTGGCGAAGACACCGGCATCGAGCCCGGTTGCGTCCGCACCGGTCAGCGTTACCGTAGCGACATCCTGCCATTCATCGTTCGCGGAAGCACGCCAGTAGCCTTTCAGGGTATCGGTTGCGGCGCGCTCCAGCTTGAGTTGCACTTGGTCGCCGAAGCCGGCACCAACATGCGATGTTTCCTTATCGATGTAGCCATCGGCATTGGAATCGTACTGCATGTAAATGCCGCTTGGGCTGGCAAGTAACGTGGCATATCCCTTGCCGCCGTTAGCGTCAGCAAGACCGTTACGAACCACCAGGCCGGCACGCGGATCGCCATTACCGCCCAAGTCGAGCGGCTTGACCGTGGTTTCCAACGTTTCGTTCACGTCCAGAGCATCAGGCTGGTACACCGCGCTGCCCTCGTTGCGATCCGTCCAGACACCACGATTGGCGTTGTCCGTAACGGTGAAGTCATAGGTACCGCCGGATGCGGCGACCTGGCACGCGCTGCCGCCCTTCCAATGAGCTTCCTTCCAACTTCCGGAAATCGGGTTGGAGCAGGAAACGTCGATGGTTCTGCGGAATGTGCGGCCCGGGTTGAAGTTGCTGCTCTCGGCAAGAGTGCCTGTAATGGTGTAGGTTCCCGGCACATTGAATGCGTAGGTGCTGCCGGCAGCCTTGGTCGACTTGCTGACTGCCGTACCGCCTTCCACATTCCATGTCACCTTGGTAGCAATGGTATCGTCGCCTTCCTTGACGTTGACGGTGTCCGGCAGAGTAACGGTTCCGCCCGTGTTCACGGTCTTCGGGAGATCATCGCCGGTTTCCACAGTCCAGTTGACCAGCTTGCCCTTGGCGCTACCATGGTTGTCCCAATAGTTCAGATCCCAGCCGTCGGGCTCGCCTTCTTGAGCAGGATTATGCATTTCGATGGTGCCGTTCTCACCGATGGTCAGCGGCAGCCAAACATAGGTGGAATCGGCTTTACCGGAATCCCAACGGTCACCAAGGTAGATGAAGTGACCTTTCTCCTGGTCTACTGCGAGCACACTAGCCGACTGCGAACCGAATGTGGTGCCGCGGGTATCGCCCACAGACAACAGACCATCCGCGCCTTCCGGCATGTTGTTGTACCACGTGTTCTCGTTGGCATCGTCCTTTTCCACGCCACGGGTCCAGCTTCCCAGCATGGAGTCGGCGGTGTAGTAGGTCTGCTTGTTCGGGTCCCAGCCGGTTGCACCAGATGCGATGATGTTGTAACGCCCGTCATATTGGAATACGGCAGGAGCTTCCAGCGAACCATTTTGTTTGACGATTTGGAAATCTTCGCCACGCACCGGGGCATCCGTAGTACCGTCTGCAAGAATGTATGGGTACTGCCCGTCAGCAGAGTACTGCTTTTGTCCCTCGGACTGGTCCACATTCGTGGTCTTGACTACATTGGTGTAATCATCGTTAAGCTTGGCGATATACAGCGTGGCATTGGCTTCGGAAGAATACAGTACATAGGCACTGTCGTCCTTCGGATCCACGAACACAGTCATATCGCGGCTGTCACCGTTCTCACCCCAGCTGGGGTTACCTGCGGCTTCTTTCCAATTGTTCTGGTTAGGCAAACGATAGGCACCCACCATAGTGAACGGGCCCGCCGGATTGTCGGAAACAGCCACGCCCGCAAGTGCACGTGCATAGTTGGAACCGCCCGGCGTGGTGCTTCCATCGGAATGCCACCACAGCACGTATTGCTTGTTCTTCTTGTTGTAGATGATCTTCGGACGCTCGAAAATGCCCTGTACGGAATCAACCGCGCCATCACCATCCTGATCGGGGTTGGTGTTGAGGTACGGGAAGATTGCGTCGGCCTTGGCAGCGTCCACACTGCCGTCGGACTTGGTCAGGTTGTAGGCCTTGTCGAAGTAGGCGTAATCGGCATTGCTCTTATCCGTCAACTGAGATTTGCTGGTCACCGCACGCAGCGCCACACCAAGATCGGTCCAGTTGTATAGATCTGTCGACATATAAGCATGGACACCGGGGCTGTTGTCGTAACCGTTAGAACGGTCTTCGCCATACCAGTAGTAGGCGTCGCCAACCTTGACCACTTGGCCACCGTGCGCTTGGATGTGTGTGCCGCCATTATCATTGGCGTTCTTGGCATACCAATATGGCTGGAAGTAATCGCTAGCGTTCTTGCCCGGATCGCTGTGGGCTGGAACTTGGTGTATGTCGGCACTTGGCCGATGGTAGGCAGGTAATCCACACCTGCCGCACTGGCACTTGCAGCGGCCAGCCCGCATGACAATAGCGTTGCCGCGGCGGTAATTGCCGCGATAAGAGCGCCCTTGCCCTTATTGTTTATCTTCATTGATTTGGTTCCTTGATTGATGATAACGGTTTTTTGAACAAACAGTTATGTCGCTATCCGCGAAGTCAGAAAAGGGCCGACAAATCAATATACCGATACTGAAAACTCAGTATTCAACTTGTCGGACCAATTATGCTCAAAGAGCGGAGGAACCGGCCGCAATAGTCAATATTGCCGGCTTGTTCCTTCCCCCATTACTGTGCGAGGGTGCTATGCACGCTTGCGCAGCATGAACAATGTACCCGCGGCAGCGGCCAGCAGAGCGACAGCGCCAGCGATGGCGGCAACATTGGAACCGGTGTTGGCCACCGTGTTCTTGTTGCCGTTGCCGGTGGCACCGGGCTTGTTGGTGTTGCCGGGCTTCTGTTCTTCAGGGCCAGGGGCGACTGCGTTGGCCTTGACCGTGACGTTGAAGGTCGCGGTCACACCACGGTAGGAGACGGTAATCGCCTTCTTGCCTGCGGTGGTGGAGTCGAACGAGCCAATCGCAAGCTGCGGGTCGTCAAGAGCGACCGGCACTTCCTTGGTCTTGTCGCCACTCTGATAGACGGCAGTAACCTTCAGACCGGCGGTATCGAGCTTGTCGCCGATGGCGTACTCGGTCTTCGTGGGTCCGGTCACCTTGAGCGAAGCCAAAGTGAAGGCTTTGAAGGTCACCGTGTAGGTCTTCGTCTCAGACTCGTCGGCTGAGGTCACCGTAATGGTGGCCTTGCCGCCAAGCTTGCCATTCTCAACCGCGTCGCCAGTCACCTTGACGGTGGCGGCATTGTCGGCGGCGAAGGCCTGCAGCACCGGGTTTGCCTCAGCACCGAACGGAAGATCAACTGTGTAGTCGGTCTTATCAGCAGCGAAGCCCTTGATGGTCTCGCCGTCAAGACGCAGGTCGCCCAGCGTGGCATCGGATGCCGGCTGCGGGGTAATCACCTTGTTGTCTTGTGCGAACACCTGAATTTCGGCCACGTTGATGTACACCTTGGTGTCCTGCAACGTGTTGGTCAGGCGGATGGCCTTGGCCTTTACCGGGGTGTCGAGCACGAAGTCAACGGTCGGGGTGTCGGCGGCGGTGATGCCGTCGGAGCCAGAGCCGGCATCGCCGGCCTGTGTCTTCCAGCCATCCTTGGTACCGACTTCATGCCATTCGCCAGCCTCATCCTGGTATTCCAGCGTCTGGCTCTTCGGCCAAGACGCACGACCATCGTAGTAGAAGAAGGTCTTCACTTCGGTGATGGTCTGAGCTTCGTCGAAGGTGAACGTGGCGACCGGGTCCACCGTCGAGGCGGTGGAAGCCCAAGTGGACCAACCCTTTGACGTAGTGTCACCATCGATGGCCTTGGAAGCGGAGGCACCCTCCTGGAAGTTCACCGAGAAGTTCGTGCCAGAGGCCGCGGCGATGTTCTTCGCAGCACCCTGAACCGGCGTCACGAATGCCTGAATTTCGGTGGCGTTCATGTAGTCGTTGTTCACGGTGTTCACAATGCGCACCTTCGTGGCATTCACTGTGCCCTTATCGGCCTTGAACGTCACGTCTGGCCTGCGGCAGGCTTAACATCGCTACCGAATTGCATCCACGTCTCGCCATCAGTGGTGTACTCGGCCTTGGCGGAAGCCGGAGCCTTGTCACCATACGTAATGGTCACTCTGCTAAGCTCACACTCAGAGCCGAAGTCAATCGTGGCGGTCGGGCTGGCGGAATAGTCACCAGCAGAGTTCCACGTCACCCAGGCTTCAGCTGACGTGTCACCATCGGTGAGCTTCTTCCACTGATCGCCCTTGCTGTATTCCGTCTGCTGGTTGGTCACGGTCAGGCTGGAAGCAGTGTCGGCCACATTCTCAGGCGTGGCGGCGGTGACATAGATCGCGCCCTTCAGCGCAATCGTGGTCGCGTCGTCCAGCTGGTAAGTACCGGTCACGGCAATGTTGTCGCCAGCCTTGGCATCGGCGAGCTTGGTATCAAGCCCATCGAAGTTCCACGTAACCTTAGCCGCATCGCCCTCGAATGCAGGCGATGCCTTGACGTGCAGATACACCGGCGCAGCCTCAAGCGCGGCCTTCGCCTCGCTCGCACTGGTGCCGGCCAGCACTGTAGCCGATACCGGATCGGAAACGGTGAGCGCGCCAACGTAGACCGTAGCGGCGACATTGAACTCGTTGCCGTACACATCGGTGGCGGTAGCGGTGGCTTCGTAGGTGCCTTCCTTGGCCACATCGACCTTGGAAGTATCCCAGTTGGCAACCGTGGCCTTGCCTTCGCCCCAGGTGTAGTAGAGCGTGACTTCGGTCGGCAGCGCGGCCTTCTCGTTAACGGCGGTCTGCACGTTCACGGTCTTCTGGCTGGTCGGCGTTACATTGCGTAGAGTCCATGTCTGGTTGGCGGACGGCGAAGTGCCGCTCGGTGACTGCCACAAGCCAACCTTCGTGCCGACTGTGGTACCAGAGTTATCCACATCGAGGTTCGTCTTAGTCGCGGCATTGAGCAGCTGGTAGGTCGAACCATCGGAAGTGTTGAGAATCCACTTGGCAGCCGGGTCGGACTTAGCGGCCTCAACCGTTTCGTTGGAAAGCGCGTTCGTGCCATCCTTGGACACCAGCACCTTGCCTTCGGCGTTAGTAATCACATAAGCTTGAGATCAGGGCGCTCGGAGTCGGCGGGCTGCTCGATCTGGGTAAAGGTCCAAGTCTGCTTCTTGGCGTTCTCGGCATCGGAAGCGACGTTGGCCAGGGACAGCGCGGAATCACCAGAAGTGGTATCAGCCACGGCCTTGCCGGACTGCTTACCAACGAGCTGGTAAGTGTCGCCGGTCTCGACGGCAGCATCCTTAGCGTAGCCGGTCACGCCAGTGAGCTGGATGGAGGCGATAGAACGGGCGGGCACAGTGACCGTAGCGGTCTTGGCAGCCTTGTCAATCATCACAGAGCCTTCAGCTTGCTTGACGTTGCTGGTCTTGGCGAAGACTTCCGGAGTGGCGGAATCGACACCCGCGTTCTTGTCTTCGGCAGAGGTTTCGGTGGTCAGGTAGAGCTCACCGTAAGCGTTGTCGGCAATCTCGCCGTACTTCGACAGGTCGATGACGAAGGTCTGGTCAGAGGTGCCGGAGTTGCGGTGGATGACGGTCTGTGTCTTGCCATCGTCGGAGGTGGCAGTCATGTTGTTGTCCTCATCGTTGTTGGCGATGACCTTGTCGCCCGCGTGGATGAAGTGGGTGATGGCCTTGACGCCGTTGTACTTGGCGTTTGCAATAACCGTGCACGGTTCAAGTCCATCGGTGGTACCGCCGTTGTTGTTCACGCGGCGCTCGGAGTAGAGCTTGCCGTCCATGCCAGCCACGGTGCAGTCGAAGTCGATGAGCACGGTGCCCCAGTTGGTGTTCTCACCGGCCGGATTCACATTCGAGCCCATCTGCATGTTGTAGAGGTCCTCGACCACCTGCCAGAAGGTGAAGTCCTTGGACTGCAGGCGGGTGACGTTGGAGCTGATCTTGCTCATCATGCCCAGCGCGTTGTCGAAACCGTACGGGTTGTAGGAGCCAGACTGCCAGGAGCCGTCCACCTCGCTCATCGACAGCTTCTTGCCGTCTGCCTGAGCGATATCGCGCGACTGCATCTGGTTGCTGTCGGAGTAGGCGTGAACGTTGTACTGGCCGATAAGGTCCTTGATCGCCTGCGGGTACTGGTTGTACGACTTGACGAAGTCGGCGGAGTTCGTGGCATCGGTGGCTGCGATGATGGTGTCATCATTGTCCTTGAGCGCCTCAGCGAGTGCGGTAATCGTCTGCTGCTGCTGGGCGTTGCTGACATGCATACCCTCCTGCGGCTTCTTCAGCGCGTTGGAGTATGGGGTGACGGACTTATCTTTGTCGGAGTAGTACTTATCCCAGTAGTTGTTAATGAGCTTGGTGTTGTCATCGCTCTCATCGGTGTACTTCGAAGCCATGTCGCCCGGAGTGCCCCAGTAACTGGTCTCGGACTCGTTGAACGGCTCGACCGTGTCAACGTTTTGCGCCAAGGCTTTCGAGGTGCTCGACGTTCTTGGCCATGTACTGAGCGAATTTCTCAGGGTTTGCAAGATTATTGCTACCGGAGTTGCGTCCACCAGTGGCGTAACCGCTGTTGGTCAGGAACCACGGAGCGGAGTTGGCGAAGGCCTCTACATCGGTGATGTCGGGGTTATCGCCGGTGGCACCGCGCTCAATCCACCAGTCTTGGGCGGCGGACTTGGAGAAGTCATACTGGTTGTCGTCAGTCGGGTCGAATGCCGCAGCCAGCTTGTCTTTGTCGGCCTGCTTGGTGGTTACGCCATTGCCATACGTGCCGGAGCCGGTGGCGTCATCTTTCCACGTGCCAGGCACGGCAGCGCCTTGGCGCATGAATGGGTAGCCGTAGGCAACATCGGAGGCATTGCCGCCGCCCACGTTGTAGCGGGCCATGTTCAGGTCCAGTCCTTCATCACCGAAGATGGACTGGTAGAACTGTTCGCGCAGCTGTTTGCCGTATTCCACAGCCTTAGCCTTGGAAGCGTCATCGCCGAGATTGGTGGTGATGGCCGATTCCTCGCCGAGGCTGCCGGTGGCGTTGGCGAACCAAGCCAGCGAGGTGCCCCAGCCATCGAAACTGTTGGCATACCACGGGTTCGGGGTCACGGGTAATGGCATCGTTATCAGCCGCATACGCAGTGCCGGCAACCGCAAACGCCCCTCCTCCACTAGTGTTGCCGCCGCAACCATTGCAGCAAGCGATTTGCTCAGTACCTTCATTGGTCTCCTTAGTGTTCCTGCTGTCCGCCTTATACCGGAAAAATCGGCCTTTGCTTCACTGAGCCAGCCTCTTTGCCTGATACATGACCTACGTCGACTCCTTCTTTCGGCGCAGCCAAAATGTTTACGCAAACATTTTTGATATGAGCGATTTTATCACAAAACCGTCACCCAGCAAACAACTTCAGAGACCACAAACGACGCACAAAGTCATGAGCCATTCGAATTGCGCTGGCCCAATCGCTACGAATCATATTTGCCGTAGCCCTTAAGTGAATCCCACTGCATCGAGATATCGCGCCCGCTATCCCTTCCGATAACGCCGACCACGCGTGTTGCCTTCAGCAATCAGCTTTCCTTGCGCAACTAAACCGTTTAGGAATTTACGGACTGTTCTGTTATCGAGCTCTGTTATCTTGGCGAGTTCAGGTACAGTCACATAGTCAACCTCTGTCAAGCGTCGATTCATCGCCGACAGCATCGCTGCCCGCGAATCAATTTCACCCGATGCGGTTGCATCTGCTTTCTTACCATCCACACGTTCCCCGCCAATGAGCCTCGCACCCTCTTCGGCATCTTTCTCAACTACAGATCTCACGCTAGCAAAACCAGAACCATCCACGGTCTTCAGCGCAGGAACAATAGGAATCGTCGCCTCGAATATGTCACCATCGCGGAACTCAGGCTCTCGCTCAGTATATTGCCGGGACGCTCTTATCAGATTCCGCAGTCCGCTACCCAGCTGCTCGGCTATGCCGGTCTGCACAAACACATTAGCGATAATCGGATTCTTTGGCATTGGCGTGAACTCGCCCAGCTTCATTCGACCTTCAAAGAATGAGCGCGAAGCATTAACCGTCCGGATGGATTCATTATCAATGGTGACACGCGCCACCACCGGACTGGAATACTCCCGATGCATGAGGCTGTTTGCCACCAATCACGGGCGATCATCGTACGCGGGCTCACTCGCTTATCGCCCTTTAACACAAAGCGGTCAGGCAGATTCCGCTCAGTAAATTCACGGAGTTGCTCGTACGAATCGAACAAGTTGGTCCGCACCATAAGTCGGTCATCGTATCGGTCAATATTGTCTCGCCGAACCACGGCATCAGTAATATACGCTGGGCAAACCGAGGAAATGACTTCATCCTTGCCCAAGAGCAGCACTGCAGCAAGATTAAAGCCCTCTTCGCCGGTCGTGTAATCACGATCGTATAGCTTGGCGCTGCGGAACAGTTCTTCGTCAGACATAGTTCCCCAAGGGTGCCCAGCTCGCTGAGCGACCGCCAGCTGCCGCATTCGCGCAATCAGCTCAGGACGCAAATCAAACGGAGTCACGTAACGGAAAATTCGCCGTTCGGAATAGTAGTTCTGCTTGCGAATATACATTTGACTAATCTGGATATCGCTTTCGATGTGTGTATCCACATCAGCAATGCGATCAAACACTGCGCCCTTGAACCGCACAACCGAAGAACTCGGAGCTACCCAAATACGAACAATAATCCGTTCGTCGTACTCGATATGTTCCGTTTCCACCATTGGAGCCGGTTCGAACATCTTACGATTAGACACTACGTTGACAACGTTGCGCTCTATCTCACTAACGCGCTTAGAATCGACGCCGAGCACTTGACCGTCATCGTCAACGCCAAGATAAATGCTGCCACCAGAACGATTGGCGAATGAGCATACAGTCTCAAAAGTATCCGTATGAGCAATTCGCTGCAGCGCTTGAACTCGACCATAGATGATTCACCGGCCTGCAGCACTTGCATAAGTTCATCCTGCGTCATCGCATTCCGCCCTTCATAGCGATAATTCATACATTAGGACATGGCACTTATCGTATTTTAGCATCTAATTAGTACGTTAGGACATTGTTTTATGTCCTAATGTACTAATTAGGCGGCTAATTGTACTAATAATTGCACACTGATGTACTAATCCGATGATCGAATGCACTAATTGTCCGCGCAAATGCACTAATCGGATGACCGAATGTATCAATGAGACCTATAGGCAGCCGATTGGCTGACGATCAGCCCAGTCATTGGCTATCGGCCGCTAGCCAGTCAGCCGCCAACAGCCAACAGCCACCCAACTAATAGCCGCCAGCCAATCAGCCCGTCCAATCACTCCTTGTGTTCCAGTGCGGCCTTTAAATCGCGGCTACGGTAGCGTTCGCGCAGCATAGAGAATCCACCGAAGCCCACAAGCCACACCAGGCCGGCAATCGCGGAATTGCGCGTATCGTCCGCAAGGAACAACGTCAGGTAGATGAACACGAAGAACACGATTGCCACCGTATTGAGCACCTTCCAAGCGGGCATGACGAACCCGTCCGGAATGAAATCAGCGGAGCGACGGTACTTGCGGTGTGCCATCAGCGTCAGGATGTAGATGAACAGGAACACCGCGGAGCTGGCGGACGAGAACAGCACGAACGCTCCGGACACGCCGGGGATGGCGTTGACGATCGGCGACAGCAGTATCAGCGCCGCGGACACCAGGATGGCGCGGGCCGGCACCTTGCGATCGGACACCTTGCCGAGCTTGTTCAGCATCGGGTTCGGCGACACCTCGGACAGCTGGTACAGGTGGCGGCCAGCCGAGTACAGCAGCGAGTTCAGCGCGGAAGATGCGGCGGTGATCACCACGAAGAACACCAGCGCGGACGCAATTCAGCCCGGCGTACTGGAACACCATAATGAACGGGGATGCGAAGGAGCCGTCCTTGTTCGGCTTGAACGAGGTCCACGGCACAATGCACATGATGGCCACCAGTGCGCCCACATAGAAGATGAGCACGCGCACGATAATCTCGTTGATGGCCTTGGGCAGCACCTTGCGCGGATTCTTGGTCTCGGAGACGGTGACGCCCACGAATTCAATCATCTCGTAGGCGAAGAACACCATCTGGAAGCTCATGAGGAAGGCCATCCAACCGTTCGGCGCGAACGAGAAGTTGGCGAACAGGTTGTCGAATCCGGCGTGGCCGGCCGGGCTCACGTGGTCCACGCCGTGAATCTGCACGGCTGGGTAATGGTAGCCGATCACGATCATGACCACGGCGGTGGCGATCATCGCGCAAATCAGCGTGATCTTGATCATCGAGAACCAGAATTCCACCTCGCCGAACACCTTGACGGCAATCAGGTTGATGGAGACCAGCGACACCAGGAAACACAGCTCGATCAGCCATTTCCAATGGGTCAGGTCGATGCCGAACGTGTCGAAGAAGGTGATGAAGTACGTGGAGACGGCCGTGATCTCGGTCATGCCCAGCAGCACGAGCGCGGCCCAATACGTCCAGCCGGCGAAATGCCCCCACGTGCCAAGGTAACGGGTGATGAAATTGATGAAGGTGTGCTGGCTGGGGTCACGGTACATCATTTCGCCGATGGCGCGCATCAGGAAGAACATGATGACACCGACCAGAATGTACACGAAGATGATCGAGGGGCCGGTTAGCGAGATTGACTTGCCCGAGCCCAGGAACAGGCCGGTGCCGATGGTGCCGCCAATGGCGATGAACTGTACGTGGCGATTGCTCAGGCCACGCTCCATCTCGTTGGTCTGGTCCAGGCTTTCGACAGACTTGAGTTTGCCCGTAGCCTGCTGTGTACCACCATTCACATTCGTATCGGCCATACTGATTTCATTTCTCTTCTCTGCCGCCCGATTGTTACGCACCAGACGCGATACTCGTTCAAAACAAGTTCAAACTGTATCACCGAAATATGTCACGAAAACCGCTCAGCTCAAGAATACATGCGATGATACTGTAAATATTCCGCCAAAAAGTTCAATTCATCAACACCAAATTGAACTTCTACCTCTATTCCACGGACTTGAGCGAGCTGACCGGGTCTACGCGATCGAGCACTGGGTTGGTGAACAGCTGCACCAGCAGCGCGAACGCCAGCGTCGCCACCACGGCAATCGCATAGCTGTACCAGTGCACTTCCACTTCGAAATACAGCGACGGCATATTCAACGCAGCAGTCAGTAATCCGCCTATCCACCTGCCAAGCGGCAGACCAACCACCACACCCATACCGGTCAATATCATCATCTCGCGGTTCACGTAGTTGTGCACCTCGCGGTCATAGAAGCCCAGCACCTTCAGTGTGGCCATCTCGCGGATGCGTTCGGACACGTTCGTATTGGCCAACGTAAACAGCACCACCAGCGCCAGGCCGCCGGCGAGCCCCACAATCAGCGCCACCACGGCACCCATCAAATCGAACTTAAACGTGGCGGCCAGATGCGCACAGCTCACGGCCTTGAGCACCGACGATTCTCGCCCAACCGATCCGCATATTCGGCCTGTTCGGTCTCGGAACCTTTCAGCTTGGCGAGCATCGCGTCCACGTCAAGGTCGAGGCAGTGCCATCTCCCGAAGCCGAAGACGTCACACCGTCGGCCGCAAACTTCTGGTCGTACAGTCGCTCACTGATGTACACATCAGAGCCGATGAGGTTGCGCGTCACCGCCGCAACCTTCACCTTGGCCCGCCCGCTGCCGCCATTGCTCAACGTGACGGTGTCGCCCGCATGAATATCCAACGAATTGGCTGCGGACTTCGCCACAATCACACCACTATCGTCCAGCGCTACAGTGCCGCCACCCGCTTTGCCGAAGATATTGGGCAGCTCGAACCACCCATCGTCACCGGCCTCTTCCAGCGTGACCATGTCGTTCAGTTTGTTCAACGAATTGTTGGGCACCGTCATCAGCTGCACGGTTTCGCTTTCCTGCGCCGCATTGCTCATCTCGCCGCTATCCACGCGCAGATTCAGCGTTTCGGTGGCCCGGCCATCTTGTGCCACCTGCTTGCGCATCGCGGCGGCGTCATCGTCATTGGCCACCACCATCAAGTCATACTGGTAGATCTGCTCATATTGCTTGACGCCAGTCGTGTCGACGGTGTCGTTAATCGCAAATCCGCAGATAATCAGCGCTGTGCAACCAGCCACGCCGCCCACGGTCATAATCAAACGCGACTTGAATCGGAAGATATTGCGCGCAGTGACTTTGCCGAGGAAGTTCAGCCGGCTCCATACCGGGCGAATCCGCTCCAACAATATGCGAGCGCCGCCTTCGGCGCTTCGGGCGCATCAGCGCGGCGGGCGTGTGCCGTATCTCCTCGCGGCAGGCGAGCGCGGTGACCACGCCCACACCGACCACGAACAGCACGATGCCGGCCGAGCCGTACAGCCAGTCGTATTCAAGTCGCACACCGGGCAATATATACAGTCCCTCAATCACCACCATCAGGAATGCCGGGATGCCGAGGAATCCGACCAGCAGACCGATGCCGCCGCCGACCAAGCAGGCGAGCAACGCGAACAGCAGATACCGGCTGGACACGGCGAGTCCGCCATAGCCGAGTCCAAGGTAGGTGCCGATAAGTCCGCGGTCTTCCTCGACATGCGGGTCATGGTGGTCAGGCTCATGAGCACGGCGACCAGCAGGAACACAATCGGGAATGCGCGGCCGATGGATTCGATTGGAACTGACGTCTGATTTGAGCGAGCTGAATCCGTCGATCGAAGCGCGTGTCTGCACATACCAACGTGCGTTGGCCACATCGTCGATGCGCCGTTGCTGCTTGGCGAATTCGCTTTCCGCTTCGCTTCGCATCGCATCGAGTTCAGACTGCGCATCATCCAGTTTCGCCTTGCCGTCCGCGAGCTGTTGTTCGCCTTCTTTCAGCTGCCGCTCGCCTTCTTCAAGCTGCCGCTTGCCGCTGGCCAGTTGGGCGGCCTGCGCTTCAAGTTGCGCCGACTGGGTTTCGAGGGTTGCGGCATTCGCTTCGAGTTCCGCGGATTTGGTATTGAGCTGTGCCTCTCCTGCAGCCGCTTCCTGTTCCTTGGCGGTCAGTTGCGCGTTCTGCTGGTCCAAGGTGGATTGTGCGGGGGCAATGGTTTCGTTTAATGTGCGCTGCAAATCGGCTTTCTGCTGGGTCAGACTGTCTCGCTGCGTTTGCAGTTCCGTTTGCTTGGCGGCCAGCTGTTGCCGCAGCTCACTGATTGACGGCACTTCAGGCAGGGTAATGCCAAGGCGCGCGAGCAGTTGCTTGATGGCCTGCCATGTGGGTGAGTTGAAGTCGATATTCGGGTCAAGTTGCGCCAGTAGATTGTTGGCCTGTTGAATCATGGGCAGCATCTGATCAATTTGCGCCATGCCTTGGTCGATTTGGGTAATGCCCTGTTCGATTTTCGTGCGATTGGCAGTCAGTTCCGTTTGCGCCGCATCGAGCTGTTTGCGAGCCGAGGTGAGCTGCGCTTTGCCCGATTCGAGCTGGGTGCGCGCTTCGGCTATCTGCTGGCGACCTTGCGCGATCTGTTGACGGGCCGTTGCAATCTGCGCACGTCCATCGGCGAGCTGCCGTTCGCCATCGGTAATGGTTGTCCTGTTGTTCTCCAATTCGGTACGGCTATCTTGCAATGTCGTTTCGTTGGCTTCCAGCTCGGCCCAGTTGTCGTCGATCTGCTTCTGGGCTTCGTCCAGCTGCTCGTTGGCCTCGTCTTGGGCATCGTCCAGTTTGCGCTGCGCGCTGGAGACGATCTGTTGACGACGGGCTTTCTGGCGTGTGGTCTGTATCTGATGTTCGATACGGTCGGCCACGGTTTTGACGGCTTCATCGTAGGCATCGGAAAACGTGTCAAAATCGGACGCACCAGTGACGGCAACCGATATCGCAGTGTATATATTGCCGGTCACGCCGTCGCTGGGTGCAAAGAACGTATAGTCCTCGGATGAGGTGGACCGGAAGGAGGTCATGCCCGAATAGCCGTCTGGATTGTTGAGGTCGCGCGGGTCAAGTACGACGCCGGTGATGGTGAGTTTCGTGGGGAACTGCGGGGATTGCTCGGCGTCGGCGTCCGTATTGGCGGCGGACTTCGCATCGGATGCCGAGGCATTGGCGGCGACACCTACCGTATCGGCATTATTGGAATCGTCAGTCTCCGTGGCCGCTACCGATATGACGGATGAAGAGGTGTCTTGTGGCGTCACAGTAATGGTGCCGCCAATCTTGAGTCCGCTATCGTTCAGGAACTGCTGAGTCACCGCCACTTCGCCGGCCTTGTTCGGCAGTTTGCCTTGTTGCAGGTACGGCTGATCAAGCCCTTCGGTACCGATTTCCTGCATGGTCACGGTTTTCTTGGTGCCGTCCACCAACGTGGTCACCGTCTGAGAACGTTCGGGCTGCACGGTTTGCACACCGTCGATTCGGCGCAGTGCCGTTGCATCATCATCGGTCAGGCCGTATGTGGATAGCACCTGCAGGTCATGCAGTCCCTGCTGATCGTAAAAACGACCGGCCGCCAGAAAAGCATCGCGGCATCCGGCGTAGATGCCGGTCAGCACGGCCACGCCAAGCAGCGTGATGACGGCGATCGAGACGAACCTCTTCCAGCTGCGCAGCCAGCAACGCAACGTATCTTTGGCAAATACCGCAGAAACGCCCGCTCCTCGACCGCCGCTATCGTCGAGGTTCCGCCGTTTCACAGAATGTTTCACAGGTTGTTTCACGAATCGCCTCGCTTGTTTCACGGGGCGTTTCACAGAGTGTCTTGCAGTGAGCATCGCCAATCACCTACCATTCGATATCGGCGATGGGCCGCGGCGTTGCGTTGACCTCCTCGCTGGTCACCTTGCCGGAGCGGAAGCGAATCACTTTGTGAGCCATCGGTGCAAGCGCGGAATTATGCGTGATGATCATTACGGTCATGCCTTGTGTTTGGCAAATATCCTGCAGCAACTGCAGCACTTCCTTGCCGGTCTCGTAATCGAGCGCACCGGTCGGCTCATCGCACAACAACAGCTTCGGCTTTTTGGCAATCGCGCGGGCGATGGATACACGCTGTTGTTCGCCGCCGGACAGTTGCGCGGGGAAGTTGTCCATCCTCTCCCCCAGTCCGACTTTGCGCAGCGTTTCCCCTGGATCGAAATGGTCAGGGCAGATTTGCGAGGCGAGCTCCACGTTTTCGAGCGCGGTAAGGTTAGGCACCAGATTGTAGAACTGGAAGACGAAGCCGATATCGTTGCGCCGGTAGGTCACCAGTTCCTTTTTCCGCAGACCCGTAATATCGCGTCCGCCGACCACTACGCGGCCGGTTGTGGCGGTATCCATGCCGCCCAGAATGTTCAATGCCGTGGTTTTGCCGGCACCGGACTGTCCCAGAATCACGCTTAATTCGCCTTGTTCGGCGGTAAAGCTGGCCTCGTCGAGCGCGCGAATCACACTGCTACCAGAAGGATATTCCTTGACCACATGGTCGAATTCGATATACGCCATCGCACACCTCCAACGCGCTCGTGGCAGCCACCTAGCCCCATAGGCCCCGCCAAAACTTCCTGCTATACTCAAGTAAAACAACACTGTGTCGGTTCTGCAACCAACAGTTGGATTGTGGGTTGTCGGAATTTGGGGAGAAGGCCATGGCCAAAGAATTGACGGAAAGCCGCCGCACCCGCTACACGAGACGTGCCATGCAGGACGCGCTTATCGAGTTGCTGCGCAATCAGCCGCTCGGCTCCATCACCGTTAAAGCGTTGTGCGAGCGGGCCGATGTGAATCGTTCCACGTTTTACGCGCATTATGCGAGCATCGAGGAACTGCTGCACGACATTGAAGACGAAACCATGGCCTGGGTCACCACCGCACTCGAACAGCTACTCGCCCAGCCAGATTCTGCCGGCATCGAGCATGTTATTGAGCGCATCTGCCAGTACATTGCCGACAATCGCAAGCATCTGCAGGTATTGATGAGCCCGAAAGCGGATATCGGCTTCCAGCAGCAGCTGCTGGGATTGATTTACAGCCAGCGCGGCGTAGGCGAACAGTTGCAATCTTCGGCGGGTTACCCAGCCGAGGCGCAGATGCGTATGCGATTCGCCGTGTCCGGCAGCATTGGGCTTTTGCAATATTGGCTCGCCACCGATCTCGCGGCTCTCCCGAATCGGTGTCCCACACCATCTTCACCATGTGTATGCCTGCCACGCAGTGAACACGGTGAATTCAGTGAACTCAGTGAAGCGTGCGGTTTCATAAGCATCGCTCGCTATAGCTTCGCCTGCTCACCGGCCGCGCCCACGCCCGCGCTTGCGATAGCGCACAAATAGACGATTGACCATTTCTGAGACGATACGGCGGCATAGAATAACGAACGTTGCGCATCGCGGCAAGCCCCGCGTGCGCCAAAACCCAAGAAATGTGAGAGAAGGGCACAATGAGTACTGCTGATGCGCCTAAGAAGCCGCGCGAAACCGACGACGTGCCGGTGCCGGCCACGCTGCGCAAGTCACTGAAGAACCGTCATATCCAGCTGATTGCACTGGGCGGCGCCATCGGAACCGGCCTGTTCTATGGTTCCAGCGAATCCATCGCGCTGGCCGGCCCCTCGATTCTGCTCGCCTACTTGGTTGGCGGCTTCGCAATCTTCATGATCGTGCGCGCGCTGAGCGAGATGTCCGGTCGAGGATCCGAAGGCGGGCGCGTTCAGCTACTATGCCACTCGCTACTGGTCCAAGCGCGCCGGCTTCATCTCCGGCTGGAACTACTGGTTCAACTACATCCTCGTCTCGATGGTGGAGCTGTCCGTGGTGGGCAAATTCGTAAACTACTGGTTCCCGGCGATTCCGACCTGGGTGTCGGCAGCCGTATTCCTAGTGGTCATCTGCGCCGCCAATCTGCTGGGCGTCTCCAAGTTCGGAGAGTTCGAGTTCTGGTTCGCCATCATCAAGATTGTGGCCGTGATTGCCATGATCGTCGGCGGCCTGGCCGTCATCATCTTCGCTCTGCCCACCGCATCCGGCATCAAAGCGAGCTTTGCCAACTGGTTCACCTTGGAAGGGGGCTTCTTCCCGAACGGTCTCATGGAGCAGACCAAAAGACGGCACGTGGACGGGCCTCTTGATGGCGCTCGTCGTGGTGATGTTCAGCTTCGGCGGCACCGAGCTCATCGGCATCACCGCCGGCGAAACCGAGGACCCTCGTCGTACGATTCCCCGCGCCACCAATGACATTATCTGGCGAATTCTCGTGTTCTACATTGGCGCGCTCGGCGTAATCATGGCCGTAATACCGTGGAACACCATCGGCGGAGACGATGTTCCCAGCCCGTTCGTGCAAATCTTCGATTCCGTGGGCATCCACGCGGCCGCCGGCATCCTCAACTTCGTGTGCCTGACCGCTGTGATGAGCGTCTACAACTCCGGCCTGTACGCCAACTCCCGCATGTTGTACTCGCTGGCCAAGCAGGGCAATGCGCCCGCTTACTTGGGCAAGCTCAACTCGCGCGGCGTGCCAGTGGCCGGCGTGCTGACGTCCGCCGCGATCACCGCCATCGCCGTGGTCGTGGTGTTCGTGTGGCCTGAGTTCGCGTTCAACTACCTGATGTCGATTGCCACCATTGCCGGCATCATCAACTGGACGATGATCATGCTCACCGAAATGAAGTTCCGTAAGGTGGTCGCCGCGGGCGGCGCTCCCGAGGATTCCGAGCTGGCCGGCCTGAGCGGCCAGGAGGCACTGGACGCGATTCACTTCAAACTGCCGTTTGCCAAGGTGACCCCGTGGGTGGTGCTGGCGTTCCTGGCGCTGGTCGTGGTGCTGATGTGCTTCTCCACCAGCTACCGCATCGCCGTCATCGCCGGCGTGATCTGGCTGGCCATCCTCTTCGCCGCCTACCAGCTCACTCAGGCGAAGAAGTAAGGCTCCATTTGCGAATAGCTCTCACTGATGAGCACTCAGTGAGAGCTATTCGCAAATGGGATTTATTCATGAAACAGCTCATCGATGCCGACGAGCTGAACGTCGGATTGAGACGCCGCAGCATCGTCGACCAGTGATTGATCGAAACCGCCGAGCGAAAACAGCAGGTATGTTCGCTGGCCGATACCGGTTCGCGCAGCACGGTCTCGCAGTAGATTCAGCACGGAACGGTCCACCGGCGCATTGCGGAATTTGCACTCGCCCACAATGGCAGCATCAGACGCATTGTCAACGGCCATCACGTCTATCTCATCCTGACGATCCCACCAACGGCCAACCGCACGCGCACGGAAGGGCAACCGTCCAGCAGCACTCTCACGCCACATCCATTCACGGCACAGACCCTCGAACGGTTTGCCGGCAAAATCATGTAATACCGGCTTGATATGACGCTCGTATACGCCTTCCACATCGCCCCGCTCCAATTCCGAACGATACGGAAAGACAAACGAATACCAGAATCGGAAGAAATTGTCGCTCAGCTGATACAGCCCACGCGAACCTTTCGCCCGCTCCTTAGCTTCGCCGTGACTGGGAACTCACGTTCCACAATCCCCAGTTCCATAAGATTGGCGAGATACGACGATACTGTTGCGTTTGCCATCATCGTGTGTGTCGCGATCTCATTCAGCGAAGTTGCGCCGAGCGCGATCGCCCGTATCACGCTGTTATATTTCGCAGTTTCCCGCAGTTCTTCGTGCAACAAAAATTCAACCTCGCTGTATAGCGGAGCAATGCGTCTCAGAATATGCCGCTTGACATTTGCGTCTATGGTCTCATCTGGGTCAAATTCCTCTAGGTAACGCGGGATACCGCCCAGTATTGCGTAGGCCAGCGCCTTATCCTCGCTACTATAGTTGGGGAAGAATTGCGCTGCATCCCAATATGGCATCGGCAGCATCTTCAGGATGCCGGTCGCACGACCATATAGCGGCGATTTTTCTCCCAACAGCTCCTTTTCGATGAAGCTCATGGCACTGCCGCAAATCACAATCATCAGATTTGCATGACGCAACGTGTGGTCCCAAAGATTCTGTAGCACTGACGGCAATGACGGATCAGATTTGACCAGATAAGGAAACTCATCGAATATCACAAGCCTGCGGCCGCCATCGCTCGGCTCTGGCAGCCGGGTTAACTCGGTTAACGCCCTTTCCCAAGAAGGATATTGACTCAGATAATCCTTGCCCGGGGCACCCGCCTCGAACATGAGACGGGAGAACGATGCCAGCTGTTCATCTTTAGTGGCATTCTGCGCCGCGAAGAATAAGGTTTCCTTGTCTTTTGCGAGTTGAATAAGCGTCTCTGTTTTTCCCACGCGCCTGCGGCCGTAGACGAACACAAGCTGTGCCCTACGCTCAGTGAAACATTCCTGCAGTTGCCGTAAATCGCTATCTCGTCCGATGAATGTCATACTGCCCGCCCCTCTATGCCATACGTTGGCGAATTCCTATTCGCACCACGATTTTATTGTATCACGATTAATATAATCGTGATTATATAAGATGCGGGCGGTGCGGACTCGGGCCCACTTGCAAAAGACATCTCACTGAGGAGTGCTCAGTGAGAGTCTTTTGCAAAATCAGGCCACTCGTTGCAAATTTCTCTCACCGACTCAACGTCAGTGAGAGTTTTTTGCAAATGAGGGGTCAGATACGGCGCTTGCGCCAGATGGTCAGGGCGATACCGGCGGCGGCGAGGACCACCACGGCACCAGCCACGCCGAAGACGGCGGCACCAGTGTCGGAGATGACGGCACCCGGCTTCTTGCCATCAGCGGAGACCTTCACGAGGGCCTTGCGGGCTCGGTCAGGTGACGAATCGCATCCTGGACCTCGGTGGAGATGGCGTTCTCCTTGGCGAGCACCTTCTTCGCTTGGGCCAGCGCATTGGCGTAGCCTTCCACGAATCGGCGGTGTAATCGTCCTGGTTCAGCTTCTCGGCTTCGGCCTTGGCAATGGCGTCTTCGAGCTGCTTGAGCTCTTCCTCAGTGGCCAGATCGGGATCCGGAGTCGGCGTCTCGTCGGCAACGACCTTCACGGTGAACGTGGCGGTCTTGGTCGAATCGGCCACAGACTGCACGGTCACGGTCACCTTGTCGGAGGCCTTCGAGGAGTCGAAGCCGAGCAGCTCGTACTCATCGGCGGCGAGCTCACGGGTGGTGGAGCCGCCGTTGCCATCGGCCACGGTCGCGGTGACGACCAGACCGGCAACGTCGAGCGCTTCACCAACCTTGTACTCGGCCTTGGCGGGCTGCGCGGTCACGGCGATGGAGAGGATCGTGCCTGCGGCGGGTGCTCCGGCTCGGGCTGGCTCTCCTCCAACGCATTCTGCGCGTCGGTCAGGGCCTTGGCGGCGGCATCGACATCAGCCTGAGACAGGCCGGAGTCAAGGAAGGTCTGCTTGGCCGTCTTGGCTGCGGCGAGCGCATCCTCGAATGCCTTCCAGCTGGCCTCGGTGTAAGCAGAGCCATCGGTGCCGAGCTTGTCGGCCGCTTCAATCGCGCCATCAAGCGCCGTCGTATCGGCCATCTCAATGGACACGCCTTCGTCGGTCGGGTGAATGGTCTGCATCAGGCCGTCCGCGTCGAAGGTGATCTCGTCGATGGCGGTTTCACGGTGGTAGCCGAGGCCGGAGGTGAACACGCCGAGCGGCGTGTAGTGGCGATGGTAGGCCATGAGCCAACGGTCGTTGCCGTCCGCGTCGGTCACATGCACGTCGGACTGGTGCGCGGTACCTTGCAGGTTCTTGGAGGAATCCTTCTGCAGCAGCACACCCTTGTAGGTGATGGTGCCGTCGATGGAATCGGAGACGCCGTACTCACATGGTAGTTCGGGGAGTTGGCATCGTCGCATGACCAGGTCCAGTGGTACTTGCCGTCGCGGTAGGCGACGACCACGGACTCGCGGAAGTCGTTCAGACCGTTGAGCTTCTTCACCGTACCGGCTTGATGCTCACCATGTCGTCGTTGAGTTCGGCGATGGCGGGCGAACCGTTGCCGTACAGGATGTACGACTTGCCGGTGTTCGGGTCGGTGAAGATGGACGGGTCGATGGCCTGTCCAACGGTGACGCCTTCATCGTGCGAGTGACCAGCGGTTGGTCGGCGGCCTTGTACGGGCCGGCCGGGTTGTCGGCCACGGCGACGCCGATGGCGGATGTACCGTTCGGCAACTTCGCGCAGTAGTAGAAGTAGTACTTGCCGTTCTTCTTCTCGATGGTCGGCGCCCACGCGGAGCCCACGGACCACGGGGAGATGGCGGTGTTCTCATCGCCATCGGTGGTCGGCTGGTGGTCCTTATTGACATCGAGGATCACGCCCTCGTCGGTCCAGTTCACCAAGTCGGTGGAGCTGAACGCATGGAAGTAGTTGCCGCTCCAGCCGGAGAAGCCGTCGGTGGTCGGGTAGATCCAGAACTTGCCGTCGAAGTAGTCGATGTCCGGGTCGGCGTACTGGCCGGGCAGTACCGGGTTGTTGCCCACGGTGACCTTCTTCAGCGTCCAGGTCTGCGGCGCACCGTCGCCCAAATCAACGACCAAAGTACGGTCCTTAGCCAGGTCGGCCGTACCACCATTGGTGAACGCCTGACCATCAAGGGTGAGCTTGATGGAGTCGTCGCTACGGTTGACAGACACCTTGACGGGCACCTTGGTCGCGCCGCCACGGCGGTTGAGCACGGTGGTGACGGTCTTCGTGGACCAGTCGAGGGTGGAACGGACCTGAGAGTGGTCGTCAGTGCCACGCAGCGAGTTCGGGTCGGACGCACAGTGCCCACAGAAATACCCTGCAGAGCAATCGGGCTGGTCTTCTCGACTTCCTGAGCAGTGAGCGCGCGGTTCCACACGTTCACATTGTCGAACGAACCCTTGAAGTATGGGTCGTTGTAGAAGGACTTGCCCAAGTAGGCCAGCAGATCGTTACCCAAATCGGTGACCTTGTTCTTGGTCGCCTTGTTCTGAGCCACCTGCGCACCGTCAGAGTACACGGTCATCACGTTGTCGTCCAACGTGACCGTGACACGATGCCATGCGCCGTTGCCAGACAACGTAGCGTTAGCCGCGTCCTCCGCACCATACGAGTTGGTGGTGATGCGGCTGGCGAGCTCGCCGGAGTTGTTGTACTTCAGGAAGTAGTACTTGGTGG
>ENA-OQAJ01000109-OQAJ01000109.1-human-gut-metagenome-genome-assembly--contig:-NODE-109-length-24371-cov-2.925672_pt1 | contig 24371 bp, 24 predicted proteins | sample MGYA00242736_ERZ504529 | MGnify/ENA primary metagenome ERZ504529 (study PRJEB26092, sample SAMD00036275) | human gut metagenome | host: Homo sapiens | study: EMG produced TPA metagenomics assembly of...
GCCGATTTGGCTTTTTGCTGCTCCTGTTGTATTCTAGTCAAGTTGCGCTTAACGGATAGACACCGGAAAGCGTTGCATAATTGGAGAATTCGCCTAGTGGTCTATGGCGCACGCTTGGAAAGCGTGTTGGTGTAACAGCCTCACGAGTTCGAATCTCGTATTCTCCGCCCGGATTGGAACCCCGAAACCGTTGGAATCATTCGGTTTCTGGGGTTCCTTCTTTTCCACTCCGTTTTCCGGTTCCTTCCAGATTCCCTCCGAATGCTTCTTTCGTTGGCCTCGGTTTTTTGAATCGTCCCGTATCGCAAGTCTCGCGTGTACGGGCCGGCATCCAGGAAAGTCCCTGATTGCCATGCTGCGGCTTATTGGTGCCAGTCTGTGGTCTCAATAATGGGATTGTTTGCCCTCATATGTCGATATTTGATTGCGATTCGGTGGGGGGAGTTGCGTACATCGTCGTTTTACACGCACTTTTGCGCTGCGCTACGTTACGCTCGAAATCGTGACGTTGAGAGAAAGAAGCACGACGATGGTTGACAAGACGGCTGCCGGCAGCCAGCAGACTGACCAACGCGATGCTGATACTCGTGACTCTCTGGCGGCGCTTGCCCGACGCGTTCGAATTCATCGCCAATCGTATTGCAGAGTGATGTGCAGGCCGCTCCGCAGGAAAAGCAGGAAAAACAAGAAAAGCAGAGCGAAGCTGGGTCTGCCTTGCAAACGGGCGAGGATGCGAATGATGACGCGAATCGTGCGGAAGAATCACAAACCGTGAAAGAAAAAGACGCTGTGGATGGTCCTGATAATACGCAGCAGCCGCAAATGGCATCCATAAGCGCCATCACAACGCAGGTTTTGCCACCAAGCTTTATTCCGACCGCAACCGGTCGTATTCGTCCCGTAACGGGCGCTTTTCCCGCAGTTCAGTCTGCTTCGCAGACGGAACAGGCGCAGCGCAGGCGATCCATCCGCTCGTTGGCCGCGGGGTCGTTGCGTAGAACCAACATCGGCAATGCTGAAAAGGCCGGCGATGCGGGGAGCGCGGGTAGTACCGGACGGACGGCGGGGAATGGCGATACGCCGTCGCCGCGAATCGCCAGCAGTGCTCCCCATTATGCGAATTGACCAGTGGACTGATCAGAACGGCCAACGTAACAAATCAGTGGGAATACTGGACATACACGCGGTTCACGCACGGTACGCGCGCTTCGCGCTGCATTGTACGTCGCTGTACTACGTCATTCCAATTGAATCGCAACAATGCGTATAGCAGATGAAAAGCACATACGAAAAACGCGCATGAAAAAAACGGTCCCGATATATTCGAGACCGTTTTTTCATGAGTCGATGAAGCAAACGCTGTCCGGCAGCGAACCGGCTCAGTCTTCGCTGGTTTCGCGCTTATACTGCACGAACGTCTTCATGGCGTAGGCAAGGCCGGCAAGCAGCAGAATGGCTGCGCAGGCAAGGGAAATGCCGATGCCGGTTTGCGCAAGCTGCCCATATTCCGACTTGGTCAGCGCGCCGGTGGACGCGGCGGTTTGATCGCCGGACGCTGCGACGGATCCAGTTGCGGCACCATTCGTGCCAGTGTCGGCAGCCGTGCGCACAGTGCCAGTGGTGCCGTTGACTCCAGTAACGGTCGTACCGGCATTCGTTCCAGCCGTGGTGCCATGCGTGCCGGTAGCAACGGATGAGCCGCCCTGCTGACCCGTCTTGGAGTTCGCGTCCTTCAACGCCGCGATGAACGACTGATGCCACTGGTGGCTGCTTGCCGCGAACGCATCATGCTTGGTTTTAAGCTCGTCGTGAGTCTCTTTCATATCGGCATGCATCTGGTTGAGGTGGGCCTGCGTGTCCTGCATATCCTGATGCAGAGCGTCGTGACGCTCCTGACCGCGCTTGACCGCGCCATCGATCGCATTCTTTATATCCTCGCGGTCCTCCTGGTAGTTCTTCCAGGCCTGCTCGCCGTACTGGCGAAGCGCGTCGGCGTCCTCGTGCGCGTTCTGATGCAGCTGCTCGGCGTGCTGCTTGGCGGTATCGATGTCCGACTTGATCTGCTGGTTGGTTTTGCGCACATGCTGTACGGCATCGCACGTTTTGTCGGTGCACACGGCCATATCCTGGTCGATCTGCCCGCTGATGGTGGTGCTGCCGGCCAGTCCGTCCGTAGACGGTGCGACTTCACTGGCCGAAGCCGCAGAAGGCAAGGCGGCCATGCCGATGGTTAATATTCCCGCCGCTGCAGCTGCTGCAATACGATTCCTCATGGTGGTTCCTCTCCTGCGCACGTTTGCATTCGATCTATGATTGTGCGCTCGCGTTCGTTCCGTATGCCATAGTAGGAGGGGAATGTGCCTAAATAAACCGGTGGAAAAATGACATTTGTCTAGTTTCTGCGATGCTGCAGCAGTCTTCATAGTTTAAGCGGGAAACCAGAATCCAAACCAGAAGCCGGAACAGCCTGCTCAAAACATGACCAAGCAGGTCAAGCAACGGCTCAGACCGCCCGTACTTATCCCGCCCGTATTGGTTTATCTCGCGGCGGCCCCCAACAAAGATCACTCGACAATAGTGATGAATGGGCTAGCCGGCAGATTAAAGCCGTTGTACAGCATGCTCGCGCACTTTTGGATTGCCACTGAACAGGTAACGAACCTGGCTCATGGCGTTGAGATCGTTCAGTGTTGAACCATCGGCTGCGGTGAGCAACACCTGATTGCCCCTGATAGTGGCATTGACCGCCTGCCATTGACCGGAATAATTGGCGACCTCAAACCCCTGCAATGCCGTAGTGGTGGGAGCGGCGATATTGCTGATACCGCTTAACGGGGTCGCTTTCGGAACGCTCTTATAGTTTGGTGCGCTCGCGCTTGCGCTCTTCGTATAGTTCGGCTGCATGGCTTTCAGCCTGCTTGCGGTGCGTTCCGGAAAGACAAGGCGATTGCGCCGTTCGCAGTGTGCCGGGCATGTTCGATAAGCGGTCCGTTGGGTACGCTGACAGCGTTTTTCGTACCGTTTTCCATGGCGAGGTACTGCGCGGCCATACGCGCGCCCAGAATATCCTTGCCGAGTGGATGAATCAGCGCGGATGTGCCTTTATCGGTGTCAAGGGAAACCGTCATCGCCACATTGGAACGGTCTTGCAGATTCGCGTTGTCAAGCGTGGTCCGTTGCGCTTCTCGCACGTTCTGCGTGTACTGGTAGTTTGGCCAGCGCGCGAGCTGTACGTACAGGAACGGCAGGTCCTTGCGTCCGAACACGTTACGGTACTGGTTGATGAGCGTGGTCATTTGCGATTCGTATTGCAAAGCAGTTCCGTAATTATTGGCATCGCTGCACCCTTGGTACCACAGCACGCCCGCCACATGGAATCCCTTCAACGGCGCGATATGGTTCGCATAAATATCGCCGCCTTGTACATGCCGGCGAATAGGCGTGCCACCCCACGCGGTCTGGATGATGCCAATTGCACATTGGGGTGCTTGGCGCGTAACTGCATGGCGAATTGCTGAGCCAGATAGCTGAGGTGCAGTGAATTCGTGGAATCTGCAGTCAGCCATGCATCGGCGCTCTGATTAACAGCGGACAGTGGAAAATCAGTGTCTTCAACATCATGATTTGCGATGACAAATTTCACGTTGTCATCTACGAGCGGTTTCGGCAAATCGCCTGTCGTGATTAGTCCATTGCCAAAATTGTAAGTAGCGTTTTCGTAATACTGCACATAGTTGAGTTCCATATTCGACTGGCCAGCGGCTACGAAGACGTCTCCCACATACACTTTGGCCAGTTTCAGCACGGTTTTGCCGGCGTACTGCACTTGCAGCGAATACGGATTGAGACTTGCCTTTTGCGCGCTCAGCGTGCAGGTGAAACTGCCGTTTTTCGCTGCCTTTGCCTTGACGCTCTCGGAGGTTTTGCCTTGCGTAAGTGTCGCTGACAGTTTCGAAACGTCGATGGGGTTGCTTTCCGTGGAGCTGACGTTGCCTTTGACTACGATTGGCTGATCGCGCTGGAACACCATATTGTCCATGTAGTATGAGGGCAGCTGCACATCAACAGTGGCCGCAGTATGGGCGGTGGCGGTGGATTGCGATCCGGTTTTACCGGTTGCCGTTCCGTTGCCCCATTTGGGGCCGCACCCCGACGATGATGGCAACGAACTATTCCTACGGTTACGATAACGGCAAGTGCCGTTCTTGCCAATCGTTTCGTATTCAATTCTGATTTGCCTCGTTCTTTGTCAACGCCCGCTCGAAGGTTCTGGCCTGTTTGTCATATGCGGCTCGTTCGGTGTTGGCTTTGCTGGTGGTCCCGGACGGATCGGCTTTGCAGTCAAGCGCCTTCGGCGATTTGACTTCTTCCTGATACAAGGTGCTGAGCTTTTCCAGATCATATGAGGAATCCATGCTGGAAAATGCGTCGACAATCTTTCCCTTGAGCTGGAAATCCTTGGAATATGAAGCGTTCATGGCGGCAACCGCGTCTCTGCAGTCGTTAATGGCATTCAGTTCGCGCATTTTCTGCGATGTTCTCACGCCCATGACGCCGAAGACCACAATGCATACCGCAACGACGATAACGGCTACGATGATGGAACGGCGAATCAAGTTCTTGACATGGTTATGTACCCAAGTGTCGCCATCTTGCACGCCTTGCGATATGGCGATTTGGAACGGATCTTCGGGAGCCGTTCGGCAGGAAGTCCCCGGTGCTTTTGTTCTAAGCTTTTCGTCACGATCGGTGGCATTGACGGAATTGTTGGATTTGCTGGTCCCGACGGTCGCGGTACTGCTGAAAGTCCGGGGCTTGCGGACGTTACTTGCTTGACTGTCAGCTTTATTTGGCTGCCTTTCGTGCCGTGCATGCTTCCCTCCAGGAGTCCGTGATACCGTTCTGATGTTGTCTATTGGAGGTGGTCCGACAAGGTCCTCTGTTCCCAAATGACAATACATAAGGTATGTTACCCGTTCCACTTCCGAATGCCAGCACTTCATGTTGTGGCATATTCGGTAAATGTGAAGTTTGGTCTGGAATCCAGCTGCTTTATTTTAAGTGGGGACATCTCAGAATACACTTAAGTTTTGCGTGTGCAATTGCGTCAACGCGTGAAATGCGTTTTGTGAGAGAGGCTGACGATGATATCGCCGAAAAGCTTGATGAAGATTGCGACCACCGCTTCCGTGGTTGCAATGACGGTTTCCGTTGCCGTGGTGCCGGCTTACGCCATGCAGGATATTGCGATTGAGGATGCGCCAAGTTCTTTTGCCGCAACTGTGATGATGCGCAGAATTCGTCAAACAGCATGCCGGACAATCCGAACGCGACGCTGCCGGAAACGGTAAGCGAAAACATTTCGGACGATTCCACTGTGGTTTCGGAGAACCTTGCGGTTACGCCGGAAGGTGATGTACAGAACATTGAGACCGGCGAAACCGTGACGGACGCTCAGCTGGTCGGCACGCAATCGCAGCAACCTGATCCACTGGCCAAAACGGATGGCGAATCAATTCATTCCGGTGAGTGCCTCGGATGTGAAAGATGCCGTGGAACAATCTATGAAACAATCCGTGGAGCAATCGTCCTCAAAAAACGGAGCCACCGTGAAGCTTGCCAAATTCGATGGCAACGATTACGGCGCGCATTGGGGAACCTACAACAATACGAAAGCCTTCTTCGACTATAGAAACAACCTGTTCGCCCAGCAGGCCAAAGGCGTGATCGACGTCTCTTCATGGCAGGGGGATATCGATTGGGCTAAGGCGAAAGCCGACGGCGTGGAAGGCGCGATCATCCGTCTTGGCTTTGGATGGGGCAATGACGCCGATGCCAAAGCGCAACGCAACATTAATGAATGCAAGCGGCTGGGTATTCCGTTCGGCATCTACTGGTACTCGTATGCGGAGGATGCGAGCGGTTCCAGGCAGGAGGGCAACGATGTGGTGTCCAAGCTCCGCCAGTTTGGCGTGAGACCGAACGACTTGAAATACCCCGTGTACTACGACCTTGAGAGTTGGACGTGGACCGGGCACACGCCGCCGAACGATCCGAACGTGTATAACGGCATCGTCAATGCTTGGTATGGCGCGTTGCAGTCCGGCGGTTACCAGAATCTCGGCGTGTACTCCTACACGAGCTACTTGCAGGGGCCGTTGAACAATGCGAACATCTATGCGAAGACACGCTGGGTGGCGCAATATGGTCCGCAGATGGAATTCACGGCGTTCGGGACCAACGATCGTGGCTGGCAGTACACCGAAAGCGGTCATATCAACGGTATCAGTGGCTCCGTGGATATGAGTGCCTTTGGCAATAAGACTTCTGTGCAGAATGGAGGGAATGACGATTCTCAGCCTTCCCTTGATGTGCGCAAGATGAGTGCTGTGAGCATTCCTAATGGGAATTATTACATCAATGTACGTTCCAAAGTGGCTTCTAGTGTTGATATCCCTGGAGCCAGTGGAGCGGATTCCACAGCTATTCAGCTGTACTCCGGCAATGGGTCCAAAGCTCAGCAGTTTACTTTCACTAAACAGTCTGATGGCAGCTATGTGATTGTTAATGTGAATTCCGGTAAGGCCTTGGACGTTCGTAATGGCGCTGCGGGTAATAATGCGGTGGTGCAGCAGTATTCGGCGAATGGTACGAACGCCCAGCGTTGGTTCATCCGTGATTCGGGAGCCGGTTATTACTTGCAATCCGCATTAGGCAATTGGGTTCTGGATCTAAGTGGTGGCAGCACGGCCAACGGTACCGCGATTCATCTGTATACGCCTAACGGAACGGTCGCGCAACTCTTCACTCTTTCCTCTAGCGAAGTCAATATTCCGACAGATGCGCCAGCAACGATTCGATCAACGAAAAACACTGGATTGGTATTCGACGTTCCTGGTGCATCAACTGCCAATAGCACGCAAATCCAGTTGTATACAAGCAACGGTTCCACGCGCAAAAGTATCGTTTTACATCGGTAGGAAATGCGACCTACCGCATTACCAATGTGAATTCCGGTAAAGCATTGGATGTGTATGGAGGCTCGACGGCCAATGGTGCAGCGTTTCAACAATATGACAGCAACGGTACCAGCGCCCAACAATGGACCGTACGTAACTACGGTAGCGGCAAGGTGACATTAATATCAGTGAACGCGAACAAAGCCGTGGATATTCCTGGCGGCAACGCCACGCAGCAGACCAAACTGCAGATGTACACGCCTAATGGAACGGCAGCCCAGCAGTGGACAATAAGCAAGGTATCTACTCCAAGAGAACGTATGGATGCCACAGCTGATTCACATAGGAAGGATCTTCCTGACGGCACCTATGCGTTCGGATCAAAGCTGAAGACTTCCATGAAAGTCGATGTTGCCGGTGCTTCCAAGAGCGATAGCGCCAATGTGCGATTGTGGGGCGGTAATGGTACAAACGCACAGAAATGGAAAGTAACGCATGACGGCAATGGCTATGTGACGTTGATTAGCGTGAATTCCGGCAAAGTATTAGACGTTTACGGTGCAAGCACTGCAAATGGAGCCAATGTTCAGCAGTATGTATCAAACAACACGTATGCCCAAAAGTGGATCGCCATCAAGAACTCAGACGGATCGTATACCTTCCAGTCCGCGCTCGCGGAGAACAAGGTTCTGGATGTTTCGGGTGCTTCTACTGCCAATGGCGCTAACGTACAGTTGTATAGTGCGAATGGCACGAACGCTCAAAAGTGGGTGAAGTAGTCAAGCAGTAGATATTTCAAATGTGGCCTGAGAACAAAACTGCTTGTTCTCAGGCCACATTTGAAAGTTGCGTTATTTTTTGCGTCTCATCATGGCAAATTGGTTGGCGTCGATGATGAACGCCTTACGATCGTTCTTGGCCATGACGTCGAGGATTATTCCCGCTATGAACAGCAGGATTCCCGCGATAACGAGCATAACTGCTCCGATGAGTGTGGGGAAGCGCGCCACCATGCCGGTATGCCAGAAGTCTACTGTTACGCTACCGCACAGTATGATGCCGATGATGCCGATAATGGCTCCGAGCCCTCCAAAGAACGGCAGCGGCTTGTATTCGCGGATCATGCGGAAGATGGTGCTCATCACCTTGATGCCGTCACCCACGGTGTCAAGTTTGCTGACGGAGCCTTCCGGGCGGTCACGGTATTGAATCGGCATCTCGAACAGGCGTAGATTGTTGTTCAACGAATGGATGGTCATTTCGGTTTCGACTTCGAACCCGTGTGACAGTACCGGATAGGTTTTGACGAATGTGAACGAGAAGGCACGGTATCCGGTCATGATGTCGGTGACATTCGCATGGAACAGGCCGTTGATGGAACCGCGCACCAGGCGGTTGCCGAAGTTGTGGAATGGACGCTTGTTCTCCTGGAAGTAGGTGGAACTCAGACGGTCTCCGATCACCATATCGTAGCCTTCGAGGACCTTGTCCACCATGGCAGGGGCTGCGTCCGCGGGGTAGGTGTCGTCGCCGTCGGCCATGACGTACACGTCGGCGTCGATGTCTTCGAACATGGCGCGGATCACGTTGCCCTTGCCTTGACGTGGCTCCTTGCGGACGATGGCGCCTTCGCTGGTGGCGATTTCCGCCGTGCGGTCGGTGGAGTTGTTGTCGTACACGTAGATGTCGGCATTGGGCAGCGCGGCTTTGAAATCGCGCACCACCTTGCCGATGGTGACTTCCTCGTTGTAGCAGGGAAGAAGCACGGCGACGGAAACGTTCGAATTATCAGGCATGAATCCCACTATATCCTTTGCACTGGCCGACTTAATTTCGGCGAAAAAAGCTTGATGTAATCGAATTATGTCGCGATGATATCGCATGGTGGTGCTTGGTCTAGATTAAATGTTGAAGATGTTTTCCTTGTCCCAGTTCCTTATCTCCATGTACAGTACATGAAGAGCATATGAAAGCAGGATGGTTTTTTATTGGAGGAACCAATGAAGAGGGAAGGGCAATCTTTTTGCCTTAAATCAGCTGTGGATGATTCTGAAAGACGATTTGCGGGATGGATTTTCCCCGTTTTTCTCGGTTTCCTTTTTGCATGCGGAACTAATGCGGCAAGCATGGCAAGCATTCCATTCAATAAATTATCGTTCTATGAACAATGGGCGCTTTTTTCTGCACTATTTTGTGTGACATTCCGTTATGGATTTGTTCTTTTGCAAAAGATTTCCGTAGAAGCAACGGGGGAAAAAGAGGAAAACAAGGATGAAAGTGTGGGTAAATCCTCAAAAGGATTTGTGAAACATTTTGTCGGTTGGTTTTCTTTTGAACACCAAAAGTCATGGAAATCAAAAATGAGAGATGGCATGAGGATTTTCATGCTTTGGCTTCCCTATATACTATTGCTGTATCCGGGAATAATGTACTGGGACACCGGAGATCAGGTTGCTCAATTTTTCGGTGATTTCTGTTTTCGGTACAGAAACCGGGGGCAGATCTGGGATCACCATCTTCTTCGATACATACCTATACGGTGCCTTTTTGTGGTTGTCTCATGCCGTGACAGGCAGCTATATCATCGGCATTTTTCTGCATGCTCTAGTACAAAGTGCGTTGACGGGTCTTGTCATAGCGTGTTGGCTAAGTTATCTTAAAGAACGTGGTCTACAGCGTGTGCCACTTAAGGTGTGCACGATGTTCTTGTGTTTCTTTCCCGTTTTTCCAATTATGTTCGCATCGATGTCAAAAGACATCACGCATGTGGTCTTTTTCTTGGCATGGTCTCTTATGTTCATGAGACTAGTGGATTCAAGGCTTGAAAAATTTAAAGACCCTAGATTCCTCATCGGTTTTTTTGTATTGTCACTATGTGCGGCAATGAGCAAAAAAATTGGATTGTATATTATTGCATTGAGCTTGCTGTTATTGATAGTAGGGAAGTTCAAGGCGCGATTGAAAGCCATTGCAATCGGTGTGACAATTATTTTGTATCTCATTGTCAATGTTGCTTTGCCTAATTGTTATTACAAACAAGCACATATTGTTCCTGGTAGCGCTCAAGCTGCGTTGCTATGCCTATAGAACTTCTTGGGCGTGCGGCACATGCTATCCCGACGATGTTTCCAACAAAGAGAAAGATTCAGTAGATTCGTACCTGATATATACATGGGGTCAAGTTAGCGAGCAATACAATCCATATATCGCTGACCCAGTTACTGGATACAAGCTTCGTGAGGGGGCCTCGACATCGGATTTTCTTAAGACTTGGTTGAAAATAGGCTTAAGACATCCGATGACTTATGTGAATGGTTTCTTTTGCTTGGAATCAGGTTGGATTACATTTACTGGAACAAGTGAGCTAAAACAACCTCAAAAACCATACAAGCATTATCCTGTGCAAATGGATGTGATGACAACGACATCGGTGAATCCTGATACGTTCGGCAAATTGGCTCCAAGCACCATTGAAACTGAATCGCAAGGTCTTGTGAAAAATATAATCGACGTATTACGTTCTGTTCCGGTATTGAATTTACTCATGTATATTGCTCTGTGGGCTTCGGTCGTGCCGGCGTTCTTAGCATACGTTTTATGGCGTAGACGTAGAACAAGCGTGACTCTGAACGGTCTATTACAGTTCGTTCCGTATTACCTGTCAGTCATATTACTGTTTGTTTATCCTGTTTCGCTTGAAATTAGCGGGGGACATGGCAATCCTACAAGATATATGTTCCACACATTATTGTTTGCTCCGATGATGATTGGCATGGTGCTCTCCCCGATAAGAAGAGAGAATCAATGCGAATAGGTTTTTTGATTCACGTTAAGAGTGAACGGGCTCATAGGCAAGTTCGAGCTGTTGTATACGATGCTTAAACAGCTGGGATTGCTTTGCCATAGATATTGGATTTGAGCCACACGTTTCACTTCGTCGGAGTGGATGCGGAGTGTACTGCCAGTTATAGTTGCGATGGCATTGTGCATTGATCCGTCTCCATCGGCGACTTGGAATCCTGATAGCGGAGTATTTGGTGGCATTTGCGATATTGTCGATTGTTGCGCTGGTCGTGTAATTCGGCCGCTTCGCTTGCAGTTTGACGGCTGTGCCTTCTTGGAAAGTGATGATGGCCGTTGACTTGTCGTTTGTATCAAGATGTGCTTCTTTGGGCAACGGTCCGGATGGCACTGCCTTGTGTTCATTCATGGCGATCCATTGGTTAGCCATGCGTTGGGCGACGATTTCCTTGCCGAGTGGATGGATCGCCTTCGGCGTGCCTTTATCCGTATCGATGGAGACGGTCATGCCAAGATTCTTGTGCGACGCAACGACGGGATTGCTGAGTATGCCCAATTGAGCATTGCGCACGATGGTGTCGTAGATGTAGCCGTAACCGTCGTATCTGGCTAGTTGCACATAAAGGAACGGCAATGTCGCATCGTTGAATAGATTTCGGTAATCGTTTACAAGTGTGGCGAAGGAAATATCATACCGTAATGCCAGATCCATCGATCCGGAATCATCTTCACCTTGGTACCATAACACACCGGCCACGCCAAGTCCCTGTAATGGGGCAACACGACTTTTATAGATGTCTCCGCCTTTTATATGGTGAGATATAGCTGTCCCTCCCCAAGCGGTTTGGATGAATCCGATAGGTATATTCGGATATTGTTTGCGAAGCTGTTGTGCAAAATATTGAGGAATATAGCCAAGATAATTGACGTCATCTCCTGCGGCTGTAAGCAGGATTTCTTTTCGAAATCTCTTAGTGGATAATTCTTTGTGTCGAGGATTTTATTCGGTGAGAGGAAATGGACATATTTGTCATTGATGCTGCGTGGAATATCGTTGCGTGTGTAGTGCAATGAGGTGCTTGTCTTGAAAAGCGAATCGCTTTTTGAAATAGTCGTTGTAGTTTTATTTCCATATTCGACTGCCCAGAAGCGATGAACAAATTGCCGACGTATACATCATTCACGGTTTTTACCATGTGTCAGCCACCATAAATTTCATGATGTATTGGGTGAGTGATCCTTTGATTTTAGGCAGCTGAACCGAGAACTTTCCGTTTTTAGAGATTCGCGATGAAGCATTATATTGGTTTTTGCCTCCGCGTAAGGTGACTGAGATGGTTTGCCCTGACATGGATTTTGCTGTTGAACCGTTCAGAGTGGTGATTTTGTTCTGCTGCAGAACCATGCCGTCCATCACATAGCTTGGCAAAGTCAACTTACTTCCGTTTTGATCTGTTTCCTTGTCTTCCGCAGCGCTGGCTGACGCACAACTGAATAGCAGAGTAAAGGCAAGTAGAATCGCGAAAGGGTTCCTGAACGCTCGGACAAATGAGCCGGTACGAATCCGTTCTGCAACGCAGATATGACTGTTTCTGAATCTATTTGCCATGCTTGATCTTCCGATACGTTAATGGGAATTCATTGCTTTTATAGCCTAGGGGCGAGAGCGGACGCAGGCTCGCAGTCCTCCGTCAAGAAGGGACGTCATTATTTGTTATGCTGAAGTGCGTATGTCAGGAAGAAGGGAACACCAGTCGATGACAGAGGAACAGTTGGCCACGGAACGGGGCTTTGCGAGTGAACGGAAAAACGGCAAAGCAAGAACGCATTTTGTGTTTGTTGATGTATTGAACATCGTTTCCTGTTTTGCGGTGGTCTGCTTGCACACATCTTTGGGTGTGTTCTCGCCTCAGAGAACCCGTTTATGGGCATTTCAGGAGCTGATGCAGGCGGTGTTCATTTTTGCGGTGCCGATTTTCTTCATGGTCAGCGGTATGAATTTACTGGATTATCGGAAGAAATATTCGACGAAAGTGTTTTTAAAAATACGTTTTCGTGCGGGTGGGGCGAGCGCTGATTCTGGGAAGCATCGCATGCTATCTGTTGTTTGGTCTGCTTCCCGGTCTATTTTACGGAGCGCAGTCGATCGCCGATAGCTTCGGCTTTGTCGATTTCTGCAAGCGATTCCTTACCAACTCTATTATTGATATTTACTGGTTCCTGTATTCCATCATTTATCTGTATCTGTTGACTCCGCTGCTTTCGAAGATCGTCCATGACCGTCGTCTCATGGAATATGCCATCGCATTGACGTTGTTCTGTTCGATTCTCATTCCAGCGGCGAAGGCCATTGGCATCAATGAAAAATATTTCAGTCCATTGTTGAGCTGGCCGCTGTTCTCTTCCAACGCCTTGTTGTATTTCTTGCTCGGATATTATCTGGAGAATTATGGCTTGCCGGTGCGATGGAAAGCTCCGGTTTGGGCAGGTTTATTCGTCGGGTCTGCGGCATTGATGTTCCTTGGAGGACTGTGCTGGAATGGCTTTTTCCAAGAAACGATGAGAACGGAGTACTATAACTATCTTGTCGGCACTTCTTCCCCACTATGTGTGACATCGGCAGTGTCGCTATTTATGCTTTGCAAAACGCTGGAGCCGTTTTTCCAGCGTGGTTCCGACAAGATGAAGCTCATGATCCGTAAAGTATCCAGCGTCTCGCTGGGTGTGTATATGTTCCATCTGCTGCTTGTGAACCTTACTTTGGGCGGGCCAATCGGAGGGTTTATTACATTGGGACAAACTCATCCGTTCATCAAGGCCATTGTGTCTATGCGCTTACCGGTATCGCGGTATACATCGGCAAGTGGATTATTGCAAAAATAAAGCAGCTGATGCCGTTGAAATAGTTTAACGGAACTCCTTTCGCCGCTAAACGGAACGAATATGGTCATGCCCCATGAGGCTTTTTATCTGAGGACTGATAATTTACTCGGCGCGACCATACCCTTTCCGAAAACTAACCGCAAAGTGTGTTCTTGGGTGCTTCAGTGACGGCCACGAACCACACGTCCGATTGCCTTCACCGCATCACGGCGACGGGAGCCAATCGGCATGAGTGGATCGACGATTTTGCGAATCGGATTATCTTCTCCGACTGCGCGCTCATGTTGCGGGCGGAATACTCCTTCTGGGATTTCCGGTTCGTTCGCCTTCACCACACGCTTGAGCAAACGCTCGTAGAACGGGGTCTCACGCGCGTACCTCCAGTAGATAGAGGCGAAAATCGCAATCCGGATCAGTCCAAGGCTTCTGGAAGCCGGCATAATGGATGATCTGCGGATTGCTACGCGACTTCATATATGCGTCGTAGATATCGTTCGGCGCTGCGTGAAGAGGTTACCTACGCGGCCACCACAATCGTGAACCACATTCCATTCCCATGGCAGATACAGCACGTTCCCTTCGCAGTGCGCGTTGAGCACGTCCTGGTCGTTGTAGATGAAATCGGGATTCGAGGCGTAGGTAAGCCATTGTTCGATGGTGTAATGCTCACGCATCGCCTTGGTGTTGAGCACCAGCACGCCGGCCTGGAAGTAATCGTATGGATTCTTCATCTTCAGCACGGTTTGCGCGTAGCCCATGCGTTTGCCGTGCTTCACGTTGAGATTGGCGAGGAAGTCGATGTCTCGAATCGCGCCGAGCATCTTGCCCTGCAAATCGATGTTGTAAAGCTTCGCGATATCGCCGTTGATGATGATGTCGGAATCGAGATACAGCACCTTGTCGTAGAACGGCAGAACCTTCTGAATCAGGAAGCGGTAATACGTCTCCACACTGATATGGGCGTTATTGGTGGAAAGATCGTAGCCAGCAAGTTCGCGGTCCACGTTGGTGAACCTCAGATTCATATTCGGGAACTGCTTGAAGAAGCCACGCAGACGTTCCTGCTTGTCCCATGCGATGTTGCGCTGCAGCACCGTCACATCGTAGAAGTAATGCGGATCGGCGTTCTTCATGGCTGAATACACGGTGGTGGTCAATTGAGGAACATAATTGTCATCCGCTGCGAACACCACCGGAACGATTGGCTTGTCGGTAATGTCAAGCGGCTTGAGCTGCTCCGCTGGCTCCGGATTGGTGAAGTGGACGCACTGTAGTTCCTTGAACTTCCAGTTGGAACCGATACGCTTGTGATGCAGCAGGTAGATGTTGAGCAGACGTTCGGACAGATGACCCGGCGTACGCAGGGCCTCCTTGCTGTACGTGCTGTAGTCCGTGTTTTTATCGAACTCCTCAAGAATGGGGAACATCCATTTGCAATAGTCGAAGAAGATCTCCCTCTTCATAATGAACATGTTGCAGAAGCAGCTTTGTCGCCGTTGAAGAACGCCTGTGCGTCCTGCTTGTAGTCGGGATACATGCTGCACAGGATCTGGTAGCAACGCTTCAGATCATCGTCATGCAGCAGGGGAGCGGCTTCCCACAGCGCGCGTGGAGTGCCGTGCTTATCGATGATTTTTTCGAGATTGCCGAATGGCGTGGTGATGACGTCATACTGCTTCACCACGCTGGCGATGTTTTCGTCATCCAGCCATACTTCTTTGCCGCGGCGGCATCGATGTAGTCGTCCATGATTTCGCCGTAGGGATTTTCCTCATGCGGAGTGTCCGAGAAGTCGAAGTAACGGCGGTAATGGCAGAAACCGTAGTAGTCGGCGTCGATGTTTTTCCAAGCCCAATATTGCGTGGTCAGTTCGCAGTAACGTGGGTTGAGATCGGCGATATTCTCGCCTTCATCATCGTGGAATGCCCAGGGGAAGCGATAGTTCTTCGGTCCGACCTGCACCGGCTGCATGATGGCGCTGTCGAAGGTGTCAACGTTTTTGTGAGTGGTGACGAAGATGCGGATGTGCTGTTTATTGTATTCGTTGATAGTTTTCGCTGCTTCGATTCGTTCGTTGAGATTATGCATGTGGATGGATGCGAGTTGCTTCATCTCATGGAAACGAGTGACATCAGGTCCTTCCGCATTCTGCGGCAGCTTGCAATTGTTTGCGATATTGAACCATGTTTGCAGCTTGGAGATGCCGGGAGTGAAGTTTTCTTTGACGATTCGGTCATAGGCATCATCGCGCACGAAACGGTACAGTTCACGTCCCGTGATGGCCGGACCGAACACAGCCTCCATTTGCTTGGCGGCTTCCGCCTTTTCCTCTTCCGGAACCCTGACCTTCCAATCATTGGCAAGGATTTCGGTTGCCTTGCGTTGGAAGCCTTGTGCGCAATCACGAAGCATGTCGGAATGCTGTGCATCGGCAAATTCGTAGGCTGCATCGAAATCCGCCTTGAAATGGCCGCAATAACGGGCATACTTCGCTGCATCGATCATATTAGTGCCACTGATCCCGCGGCCATAGTAATACACGTATCCACGACATTCCTTGAAGGAATGGTAGCTGTTGGCAAATGCTGAAACCACGAAGCACTCGTAGCCGTCCTGAGAACGGCCTAGACGGTCGCGAGTCATGGCATTAAAAGCTTCCTTAAGCATGGAGGTCTTGTACAGACGCTGGGTCACACGCCAATCGACCTTGTAGCCGCGAGTCTCATCGAAAATATCGCGGACAATGTCTTCTCCGGTGGAATCAGGCGTAGGAGTGTTGTTGAAGGTTTCGAAGGCCTGGCGCTCGTTTTCCAGTAGCTCGTTGGCGGCGACAACAGTAAGGCCATAATGCAGCACGTCCACTGGATGTTTGTCGATTTCCGCGGCGAGCTGTTCGCACATGTCCGGCTTGAGCGCGTCGTCGCCGTCCAGGAAGAACGTGTATTCTCCGGAAGCGTTTTCCACACCGGCCATACGAGTGCGGTGCGTGCCCATATTCGGGTTGTTGGTGATGACTCGGATGCGCGGATCCTCTGTGGCTGCCCGTGCTGCGATCTCTCCAACATTGTCGGGGCTCGCATCGTTCACGACAATCGCTTCGATATCGGAGAAAGTCTGATTCCGTACTGAATCAAGACATTCCTGCAAGTAATCACCGACATTGTATGCGGGAATGACGATTGAAATCTTAGGCATTGACTCTTCCTTCGAAGGTGCTAATTGCAGTATTAATGATGAATGACATTTTATTTTTCACTGTCATAAGAGATGAGACGCATTTGCATAGCATGATCATTCAACAGAGCATAATCTCTTGTATTAGCTTTGTCTCTAACTGCAAAAAGCAAAGAATTATCATCATTAGTGTAAGCAATCATATCTGTTCGTTTATCATCCTCTAAATTTTCGGTACGGAATGAGCCTACAAGACGGAATTCGCCATTATTGAATAGTGATAGAGGCATCTCCATGTGCAGAATATGATGTCCCCTTTGAACCTTGAGATTCTTCTGACCTGAGTCATAGGGGATTCCGCCGCGCTTGATGTCGTTCATCGCAATTGCAATGTAGCCATCATCATTGTTGTACTCATATTCGATGTCGAATTTGAAAGTATCAGAACAATTGGCAACGGTTGATGAGACTGGAATGAATCGGAATATGGGAACACGGTCATTAAGTCCCTCAGGATGCTCATTCTTTTTTGGATGGCTATGTTTCTGATCGGTCCTAATATTTTCGAGCGTATATTGATCAGCGACGCGTCTTTATCTCCCGAAGCGATAATATTGCCATCTTTGATTAAGATTGCCTTATTGCAATAACGCTTCACTGCATCCATGGAATGCGTGACCAGAATAACAGTCTTAGTTGGATCTTTTTTGACCTTTGTGAAGAAATCATCGCATTTGCGCTGGAACGCTTCATCGCCCACGGCAAGCACTTCGTCAAGCACCAGAATGTCGCCCTGTGCCTTGATGGCCACAGAGAAGGCAAGACGCACCTGCATGCCGGAAGAATAGTTCTTGAGCTTTTGATCCATGAAGTCTTCAAGCTCAGCGAACTCTACGATGTCGTCATACATCGCATCGATTTCAGCACGAGTGAAGCCCAACAAAGCACCGTTCAGATACACGTTCTCACGTCCGGTCAGCTCCGGGTTGAAGCCCACACCGAGTTCGATGAACGGGACCAGTTTGCCCTTGACGGTGACCGATCCGTGCTCAGGAGTATAAATCTGCGAAATGATTTTCAACAGCGTGGACTTGCCGGAGCCGTTACGCCCGACGATACCGAAGAAATCGCCTTGGCGAACCTCGAAATTGATATCGCGCAGCACATGCTGCTCGGTGTAGCCCTTAATGCCCTTCGTCCAGTTCAGGAATGCCATCTTCAGACCGGTGGCCTGCTCGGTAGGCAAGCGGAACATCTTGGCCACATGATCGACCTTAAGCACCACAGCGCTCGTCTGCGTTCTTCTCTTCAGTCATTGCAACCTCAGCCATAAATCAGAGCACCTCCGCGAACTTGGAACTGTACTTGCGGAACACGTGAATGCCGAGCCACAAGATGACGGCGGACAATACGTAAGGCAGCAGGCACAGCAACTTGTTATCGACCATGGTCCACACGGTTGGCACGTATTCCGGGGAAAGCAGGTTGTGACGGATATCCATAATCACCTGCGTGGAAGGATTCAGCATGAGCAATTTTGCCGCCCAGGAGAACTCCGGATTATTCGCCACCATGGAAATCGGGTAGATGATAGGAGTCGCATAGAACATGGCTTGCAACACGACTTCCCAAATATGCGCCACATCGCGGAAGTATACAAACAGGGAAGCAAGTAGCAGTGCCACGCCCAATCCAAGGCAGTACAGCTGCAGGATGCTGAACGGTACCAGCAGCACGCGCCAAGTGTAGTGCGCGTGGGCGAAGAAACCGAACAGGATGACCACCAGCAGATTGATGCCGAGAGAAATCATGGATCCCATAGTGGTGGAAGCGACGATGATGTAGTTCGGGAAATGCACCTTGCGCAGCAGATCTCCACGACCGACGATGGATTGCATACCCATGCTGGTCGACTCGGAGAAGAAGCTCCACAGGCAGGTGCCGCACAGCAACGAAATCGGGAAAGTCGGAGTGCCATCCGAGAACTTCAGGAACTTCACGAACACCACATACATCACGGCGAACAGCATCAACGGTTTCAACACAGACCACACCATGCCCAGGAATGAGCCCTGATATCGCAGCTGGAAGTCGGTTTTCACCAGTTCCTTGAAAACCACCATCGCATAGTGGTACCTCTTCTTGAGGCTTTCGAAAAAGTCTTTCACAACGTCCTATCCTACTCGTGCGAAGTATTTGGGTGCAAAGGCTCGTAGAGCGTCCCTCTTCGGCAGTACTCTCATATATTCTATTGAGGAAAGGACGTTTGTCTTAGTAAGGCGGAATATCTCACATGGTTCTCACAGCGGAACAGCACCATCCGAATATCAAAATCTTCGTGTCGGCGCATAAGCAGGCCACGTTCCCCGAAGGGGAAAGCATTCTTCCGGTGCAGGTGGGTGCGGCGCAGGCCACGACCCGTTTCACGAACACGCTGCATGATGACGAAGGCGAGAACATCTCCGTGGAAAACCCGCGTTATTGCGAGCTGACCGCGCAATACTGGGCTTGGAAGAACGCAGACGCCGACTATTACGGCTTCTGCCATTACCGCCGGTATTTCGATTTCACCGACACCCCGCATAAGGAAAACGATTACGGCGAAATCATCGACTCGTATATCGACGACCACGCGCTCGCCGAATACGGTATCAACGACGATGCGATCGCGCGCGCAGTGGACGGCTGGGACGTCATCACCACGCCTTTGAACGACGTTCGACGAATCGGCGGATTCTCGAATCTCAAGCAGCATTGGGACGCCGATGGGCATCTGCGATTGAAGGATCTGCGCCACGTGTATGACATTCTGTGCGCACGTCATCCCGATTACAAAGTGGATGCCGACGCCGTGCTCGGTGGGCGTACCGCGGCGTTCTGCAATATGTTCATCATGAGGAAGGAAATCTTCTTCGAATACAACGAATGGCTGTTCCCGCTGCTCGACGAATCGCAGCCGCCACTGATTTCAGCAAAATGGATGTGCAGACCACCGTACGGTGGGACATCTTTCGGAACGACTGCTCAATATTTTCATCGCGCACAAGCAGCGCACCGGCGCGCATTGGAAGATCAAGCGATTGCAGTGCGTCCACTTCCTGCATCCGGAGCCGGTTGCTACGCTCGAGCCGCTTGATGGCAAGCACACGAACGTGGTGCCGGTGGTGTTCGCCTCGGACAACAACTATGTGTCGATGCTCGCCACCACCATTTATTCAATGCTGAAGAACGCTTCCACGAGTCGCACGTATGACGTGATCGTGTTGGAACGCGACATCACCGACGAGAACAAGCGTTACATGCGGCAGTCTTTGCGAAGTTCCCGAATGCCGTGCTGCGTTTCTTCGACGTGAGCCGTTATCTGGCCGGTTTCAACCTCACCACCAGCAATGCTCATATCAGCATCGAAACCTACTACCGCTTCATCATCCAGGAAGCGCTGCCGTTCTATTCGAAGCTGCTGTATCTGGATTGCGATCTGGTGGTCAACGGCGACATCGCCGAATTGTTCGACACCGAACTCGGCGACCATGCGATCGGCGCAGTGCCGGATATCGATTTCATCGGCAATCTCAATATGAAGAACGGCGAGCGCGCGCAATACGTGCGTAAGCAGCTGCATATGCGCGACGCATACGGCTACTTCCAGGCTGGTGTGCTGGTGATGAACCTTGAGCGTATGCGCGAGATCCATACGGTGCACGAATGGTTGGAAATCGCCTCCAAGCCGGGATATATCTACAATGACCAGGATATTCTCAACGTGGAATGCGAGGGACAGGTCACGTATCTGGATTACTCGTGGAATGTGATGCACAATTGCGCCGGTCGTGTCAATGGCGTGTTCGATTTCGCTCCGGCGAACGTGTATCAGGCATACATGGCATCACGCAAGCGCCGAAGATCGTGCATTATGCCGGCTTTGACAAGCCGTGGAAGAATCGTGGTGCGATTTCGCTTCGCTGTACTGGAGCTATGCGCAGGAGACGCCGTTCGTGGCGCAGATGGTCGCCGCGATGAACGGTGTGGAGCGTCCCGCTCCGCCGGAACATCATGAGCGCGCGATCGCCGAGAACAGCCCCATCCGCAAGTATGTGGACGTGCTGGCCCCGACCGGTTCCAAACAGCGCGAGCTGATGAAGGTGGTGGCCCGCAAAGTCCAAGGCAAGCGGTGATGCTGCTGTTGGTGTTTGTCCAGAATATTCCTATTTGGGCAAACACCAACAAGATAAGCTGTTGATAAATCAGTCTCTGCGGAACAGATCGCGTGTGTAGACCTTGAAAGCCACATTATTGAGATCATTGTTCCAGCGGTTAGCCACGATCACGGATGAACGTTCTTTGAATTCGCTGAGATTGTGAGTGACTTCACTGCCTTGAAAGTCGGGCTTATCCAATGTGGGCTCGTAAATAAGTACGGGAACGCCATTTGCTTTGAACTGTTTCATCACATCTTGGATGGCGGACTGGCGGAAATTATCGGAACCAGATTTCATGGTCAGCCGGTAAATGCCGATGACAGGATTTTGAACGCCTTTGATGCGCTCCATCACCTCAGATGCAACGAACTCCTTGCGGGTGCGGTTAGCGTCCACAATAGCTTCGATAAGGTTCTGCGGCACCTGATTATAGTTGGCCAGCAGTTGCTTAGTGTCCTTCGGCAGGCAGTATCCGCCATAGCCAAAGCTGGGGTTGTTATAACCGTCACCGATGCGTGGATCAAGACATACGCCATCGATGATTTCGCGGGTGTTCAGACCTCGACTTTCCGCATAGGTATCAAGTTCATTGAAATATGCCACTCGTAGAGCCAAATACGTATTAGCGAATAGCTTGATGGCTTCGGCCTCGGTGGTGCCAACCACCAGTGTGGGGATACCGGTGCTGCCGTCGCTATTCGTACGGTTGTTTTCTGAGAGGTCTGCACCTTCGGCAAGCAATGTGGCGAATTGCCGTGCTGCCTGAACGGATTCAGCATTGTTTTGCGGAGCGCCCACTACGATGCGGCTTGGATGCAGATTGTCGTATAGTGCGTGCCCTTCGCGCAAGAATTCCGGGGAGAAAAGAATGCGATTGTCATCTAGATTCTCGCGAAGTTGTTGCGTATATCCAACTGGAATAGTGGACTTAATGATAATCCAAGCGTGCGGTGAGTACTGACGCACTGCGGTAATTGCGGCTTCAACACTAGAAGTGTCGAAGTAATTCTTCTTCTCATCGTAATTTGTTGGTGTCGCAATTATTGCGAAATCGACGTCTGCGTATGCCTCTTGTGCGTTAACCGTAGCGTGGAAGTTAAGTGGACGCTCGCCGGAAGCATTTTTTTTCAGAAAGAATCGGTGATCACCGGGTCGACAATCGGGCTTTTGCCATTGTTGAGCAGCTCGACTTTCTTGGGGACGATATCGAGCGCGTGGACCTCGTTATGCTGAGAAAGCAGTAATGCGATAGATAACCCTACGTAGCCAGTACCAGCAACCGCAATCTTCATAAGAGTAACCTGCCTTTTGTTTTTACTACCATCTCAGGCTATTGTAGACAAATCATTGAGGTAAATCGACAAAGCCGGTATCCTTCAGATAATTCTTGCCGACGCTCATATCGTACTGAATGAGTTGATAATCATGAAGCATTGTCTTGGCTTCTTTGGAAAGCTGTTTGTTATTAATGCGATTACCTGCTGCATCAAGATAAACCGGTTCATCAGCATTGCCTCCGGCCGACGAGGGGATAGAGATTGCGGGATGGTTTCGTGCATTTTCGTCAGGAAAGCCAGATAGGGGCTGACTTTTGCATTGAGATGTGAGGCTAGCTGTGCGGAGAAGTAATTTGATGATGTGTAAGCGCTGGAGACATCATCTAGTTTGGTGCCTGCCGATTTCGAAGCATCGTTAGACCAGATGAAATAATCAGTTTCATGCAGTCCGAGAATATTATCTTTGCTGGAATATGCCGTGGAGTAAATCCCAGGTAGATGATCTCCATAGAATACGACGGTGATTGGCCTATCGATATGGTTGAGCTGATTCAAGAATTCAGTTGTTGCTTGATCCGTATATCTTAGACCCTTTGTATAGGTTTCAATATTTTGTTTCTCATCATCCTGCAAATTTGAAGAAGTATCTTCATCCTTAAATTGATTATCAGGATAAAAATCTTCATAAGGCATATGGTTCTGCATGGTGACAACTTGATAGAACTTCTTCTGGTCAGAAGATGAAATCTTTTTGAGTACTTCTGAGTAGAAGGACTCATCCGAGGCATACCAAGCAGAGCCAAGTAGTCGTAGGCCTTTCAATTGTGGTGTGCCATCTGTGGCATAAAACTTCGAGAAGCCAAATTTTTTGTAATTCAAATCACGGAAGTACATGTTGCGGTTGTAAGCGTGGAATGCGATGGATGAGCCCTTTCCGTTGGCTTTGTCCCAAGCTTGATTGAGCGTAGGCGCCCATTTGAGGGATGGTACCAGCTGCTGATAGGCAATGGATAATGTGGAACTGTAATTTGCCATGGACAAGCCGGACAAAGCTTGATACTCAATATTTGCGGTGCCGCCTCCGTAGCCCGGGGAAAGCATCAGACCGGAAGTTGTTTGGGCTTTGACATGACGAATATTTGGCATTGGATCTTCGGAGAAGCTGACGCCAGGCACCCGAGTTGGATCCGAGAACGTTTCGGAAAGTACCATGATGACAGTGTTGTCGGTCATGTTTTCGGTTCGGGTTTGATTAAGCTGTTTTGCCTGTTCCGTGTATTTCCGAGAGATTTTTTCCATAGCTTCTTGCGAATATCCATTGGGTTTATCCATGGTCTTTGTGTGCGCGAGACGCAGGAAATTCACAACAGGACCATTGTTCGTGGAATCTGCGAGGCCATTCCAGATCTGTGGACTATCTCCAAGATTTTTTGCGAAATCTGTTGACCAGTATCCTTCGTTGCCAAATCCCCATACGAAGGAAAAACACAGTGCGAAACTGCAGCATGCGGCTACAATGCGAGTGAGCGTGCCGGCAAGGTTCTTAATTCCGGTGAAAGGGTGCCGCCAGGAACAGTAGATGACGGCATTACGTCCATCGATAAACTGCATGATAATGCAAATGACGACAAGCCATATGACACCGCTAACTGCTGTATTGACAAGTCCTTGACTGCTTTGAGGGATGAAGGATGTTAACTGTCCAGTGTTGCCTCCGGTGATGAAATTAAGATCAGCCGGAAGCACGGGTTCATTGCGAGATTCAATTTTGATGTGGTTCGCCACGGCGTAAACGGTCATGATTGTGCTAAAAATTGCTGTTGCTATCCAAAAACGATTAATTATGAATATGAGCGTGAGGTAGGCGACTGCGAGAATAATGAGATTAAGTAAGAAAATGTAGTTTTTGTCGAACCAGATTTGACTAATAAAATGTGCCAACTGTCCAACGATGCTGGATGCCTGTTTTACGGCTTCGCTGATATCATCGCCTTTTTTTGTACTCGGGTTCGGAATACATGCCCCATTGGATAAACAATGTTTCGAATGTGGTGAGGGTTATAAGAATGATTGCATAG
>ENA-OQAJ01000110-OQAJ01000110.1-human-gut-metagenome-genome-assembly--contig:-NODE-110-length-24344-cov-3.203204_pt1 | contig 24344 bp, 24 predicted proteins | sample MGYA00242736_ERZ504529 | MGnify/ENA primary metagenome ERZ504529 (study PRJEB26092, sample SAMD00036275) | human gut metagenome | host: Homo sapiens | study: EMG produced TPA metagenomics assembly of...
AGCGACTGTTGCAATTAATTTGAAAAAATTAAAAAAATATCAAAAAAGTGATTGACAGGCGCAACTTGCTGTGCTATAGTGAAGAATGCTATATTATGGCAAGATGTGCCTTTATGTCTTTTGACAAAAAGGGTCAAGTTATAATAAATTTAAAGAAAAAACAGGGGTGAAACGTCAATGGAAAAAAACAGAATTCGTTCTGTAAAAACTGGAAAAAGCATGCGTATGAGCTACCAGAGACAAAAAGAAGTCCTGGAAATGCCAAACCTGATCGAAGTCCAGAGGGATTCTTATAAATGGTTTCTTGATGAAGGACTTAGGGAAGTCTTTGATGATATTTCTCCGATCGCGGACTACAGCGGAAAGCTCAGCCTGGAATTCATCGACTTTACATTTGACGAGAAGGATGCGAAATATACTATCGAACAGTGTAAAGAACGTGACGCAACTTACGCCGCACCTTTGAAGGTTCGAGTGAGACTGATTAACAAAGAAACAGAGGAAATCAACGAACACGAGATTTTCATGGGAGATTTACCGATCATGACTGTTACAGGTACCTTTGTCATCAATGGTGCAGAGCGAGTAATTGTCAGCCAGTTAGTACGTTCCCCTGGAATCTATTACGCAATAGCGCATGATAAACTTGGTAAGAGACTGTTCTCCAGTACTGTTATCCCGAACAGAGGTGCATGGCTGGAATATGAGACAGACTCTAATGATGTTTTCTATGTACGTGTTGACAGAACAAGAAAGGTTCCGATCACTGTTCTGATCCGAGCACTTGGTGTAGGAAGCAATGCAGAGATTATTGATCTCTTCGGTGAAGAGCCAAAGATCCTTGCAAGTTTTACAAAGGATACATCCACCAACTATCAGGAAGGCTTCTTGAATTATACAAGAAAATCCGTCCGGGTGAGCCACTTGCAGTTGAGAGTGCGGAGAGCCTTATCAATGCAATGTTCTTTGATCCGAGAAGATATGACCTTGCGAAAGTTGGACGTTATAAATTTAACAAGAAGCTCCACCTCAACAGAAGAATCGTTGGTCACAGACTGGCTGAGGATGTTGTTGATGCTTCTACAGGCGAAATCCTGGCAGAAGAAGGAACTGTTGTGACAAAAGAAATGGCAAATACCATCCAGAACAGCGCTGTTCCATATGTATGGATCCTTGGCGAGGAAGACCGTAGAATCAAGGTTCTTTCTAACTTAATGGTTGATATCCGCCACTATCTTCCGGAAATTGAAGATCCAAAGAGCATCGGTGTTACAGAAGCAGTATACTACCCTGTTCTCGAAAACATTCTGGAAGAAAATGATACATTAGAAGACAGGATTGCAGCAATCCACAGAGATATCCATGATCTGATCCCGAAGCATATCACAAAAGAAGACATCTTTGCTTCTATTAACTACAATATGCATCTGGAATATGGCCTTGGCAATGCCGATGATATCGACCACCTGGGCAACCGTCGTATACGTGCGGTAGGTGAGCTGCTTCAGAACCAGTACAGAATCGGTCTTTCCAGACTGGAACGTGTGGTTCGTGAGCGAATGACAACTCAGGATACAGAGAATATTTCTCCACAGTCCCTGATCAATATTAAACCTGTAACTGCAGCAGTGAAAGAGTTCTTCGGTTCTTCCCAGCTGTCACAGTTTATGGATCAGAACAACCCTCTTGGTGAGCTGACACACAAGAGACGTCTTTCCGCCCTGGGACCTGGCGGTTTGTCACGAGACAGAGCCGGATTCGAGGTTCGAGATGTCCATTACTCCCATTACGGAAGAATGTGCCCTGTCGAGACACCTGAAGGTCCTAACATCGGTCTGATCAACTCTCTTGCATCTTATGCAAGAATCAATCAGTACGGATTTATTGAGGCACCATACCGCAAGATCGACAAAGCAGATCCTAAGAATCCTCGTGTAACAGATGAGGTTGTATATATGACTGCTGATGAAGAGGATAATTACCATGTAGCACAGGCGAATGAGCCTCTGGACGAAGAAGGATATTTCATTCATAAGAATGTATCCGGTCGTTTCCGTGAAGAGACTCAGGAGTATGAGCGTCATATGTTTGATTACATGGATGTATCTCCTCGTATGGTATTCTCCGTCGCTACTGCCCTGATCCCGTTCCTGCAGAACGACGATGCCAACCGTGCGCTGATGGGATCAAACATGCAGCGTCAGGCTGTGCCGCTTCTGACAACAGAGGCTCCGGTAGTTGGTACTGGTATGGAAGTGAAGACAGCAGTTGACTCCGGTGTCTGCGTAGTTGCAAAGAAATCCGGTACTGTACTTCGTTCCACATCTACAGATATCAGCATTAAGAATGATGATGGTACAAAAGATGATTACCATCTGACTAAATATCTGAGAAGTAACCAGAGTAACTGTTATAACCAGAAACCAATCGTATTCCAGGGTGAGCACGTAGAGGCAGGACAGGTTATCGCAGATGGTCCTTCCACAGCAAACGGAGAACTTGCTCTTGGTAAGAACCCGCTGATCGGATTCATGACATGGGAAGGTTATAACTACGAGGATGCGGTACTCCTCAGTGAAAGACTTGTTATGGACGATGTTTATACATCTGTTCATATTGAAGAATATGAATGCGAAGCCCGTGATACCAAACTGGGACCGGAAGAGATCACACGTGATGTTCCTGGCGTGGGCGACGATGCACTGAAAGATCTGGATGAGCGTGGTATTATCCGTATCGGTGCTGAAGTACGTGCCGGCGATATCCTTGTTGGTAAAGTTACTCCTAAGGGAGAGACAGAGCTTACGGCAGAAGAGAGACTTCTTCGTGCGATCTTTGGTGAGAAAGCACGTGAAGTACGTGATACTTCTCTGAAAGTACCTCACGGTGAATACGGTATTATCGTAGATGCCAAGGTATTTACAAGAGAGAACGGCGATGAGATGTCACCTGGTGTTAACCAGTCCGTACGTATCTACATCGCACAGAAGAGAAAGATTTCCGTTGGTGATAAGATGGCCGGACGTCATGGTAACAAGGGTGTTGTTTCCCGTGTACTTCCTGTTGAAGATATGCCATTCCTTCCGAACGGACGTCCTCTTGATATCGTGCTGAATCCTCTGGGTGTGCCTTCCCGAATGAATATCGGACAGGTCCTGGAGATTCACTTAAGCCTTGCTGCGAAAGCACTTGGATTCAACGTTGCAACTCCTATTTTCCAGGGTGCAAACGAGCATGATATCCAGGATACACTGGAACTTGCAAACGACTATGTAAACACAGAAGACTTTGAAGAGTTCCGCGAGAAATACAAAGACATTTTAGCACCGGATGTAATGCAGTATCTGGATGAGAACAAAGCCCACAGAGCACTGTGGAAGGGTGTTCCGATCTCCAGAGACGGTAAAGTGCGTCTGCGTGACGGCCGTACAGGAGAGTATTTCGACAGTCCTGTAACAATTGGTCACATGCACTATCTGAAGCTGCACCATCTGGTTGATGATAAGATCCATGCACGTTCTACAGGTCCTTACTCTCTGGTAACACAGCAGCCACTGGGTGGTAAAGCTCAGTTCGGTGGACAGCGTTTCGGTGAGATGGAGGTTTGGGCACTGGAAGCATACGGTGCATCTTACACACTGCAGGAAATCCTGACAGTAAAATCCGATGATGTTGTTGGTCGTGTTAAGACATACGAAGCAATCATCAAGGGTGACAATATTCCTGAGCCGGGTATTCCGGAATCCTTCAAGGTTCTCTTAAAAGAACTTCAGTCTCTTGGTCTGGATGTGAAGGTACTCAAGGATGACAATACAGAAGTACATCTTCTTGAATCTGTAGATTACGGTGACACAGACCTTCGTTCTGTCATCGAGGGAGATTCCAGAAGACATCACGACAGAGAAGAAGACTACGGCAAACATGGCTATACAAAGCAGGAGTTTGACGGAGAAGAACTCGTTGACATTGACGAGGATGAAGATGAGGATGACTTCATTGAGCTGGATGAGGCTCTTGAAGACAATGACGAAGAGTAAGAAAAGGGGAAAGAATACATGGCAGAAAACAACTAAACGCCAATGAAACATATCAGCCAATGACTTTCGATGCCATCAAAATCGGACTGGCGTCCCCTGAGAAAATCAGAGAGTGGTCAAGAGGCGAGGTTTTAAAACCTGTAGACCATCAACTACCGTACCTTAAAGCCGGAGAAAGACGGACTTTTCTGTGAAAGAATCTTTGGACCGAGCAAGGACTGGGAGTGCCACTGTGGAAAGTACAAAAAGATTCGCTATAAAGGCGTTGTCTGCGACAGATGTGGTGTAGAAGTTACCAAATCCTCTGTACGTAGAGAGCGTATGGGACATATCGAGCTGGCTGCTCCGGTATCCCACATCTGGTATTTCAAAGGAATTCCGTCCCGTATGGGACTGATCCTTGACATTTCTCCGAGAACTCTGGAGAAAGTTCTTTACTTTGCTAACTATATCGTACTGGATCCGGCTAATTCCGGACTCCAGTACAAACAGGTACTTACAGAGAGAGAATATCAGGATGCACGTGAGGCTTATGGATATGATTTCCGTGTAGGTATGGGTGCAGAATCCATCAAAGAGCTTCTTGAGGCAATTGATCTTGAGAAAGATTCTGTTGAACTGAAAAAAGAATTAAAAGATGCTACAGGCCAGAAACGTGCCAGAATCATCAAACGTCTGGAAGTTGTAGAATCCTTCCGTGAGTCTGGAAACCGTCCTGAGTGGATGATCATGACAGTGATTCCTGTAATCCCGCCGGATCTTCGTCCTATGGTTCAGCTGGATGGAGGACGTTTTGCTACATCTGACTTAAATGATCTTTACAGAAGAATCATCAACCGTAACAACCGTCTGAAGAGACTTCTGGAATTAGGTGCACCGGATATTATCGTTCGTAACGAGAAACGTATGCTTCAGGAAGCTGTTGATGCCCTGATCGACAACGGTCGTCGCGGACGTCCTGTAACAGGTCCTGGAAACAGAGCCCTGAAATCCCTTTCTGATATGCTGAAAGGTAAATCCGGACGTTTCCGTCAGAACCTTCTCGGTAAACGAGTTGACTATTCCGGACGTTCCGTTATCGTCGTAGGACCGGAACTTAAGATTTATCAGTGTGGTCTTCCGAAAGAGATGGCCATTGAGCTGTTCAAACCTTTCGTTATGAAAGAGCTTGTTGCCAACGGAACTTCACACAACATTAAGAACGCCAAGAAAATGGTTGAGAAGCTGGAGCCTGCTGTATGGGATGTTCTGGAAGATGTTATCAAAGAACATCCGGTTATGCTGAACCGTGCACCTACACTGCACCGTCTTGGTATCCAGGCATTCGAACCAATCCTTGTAGAAGGTAAAGCGATCAAACTGCATCCGCTGGTTTGTACCGCATTCAACGCTGACTTCGATGGTGACCAGATGGCCGTACATCTTCCGCTTTCACAGGAAGCACAGGCAGAGTGCCGTTTCCTTCTGTTATCACCGAACAACCTGCTGAAACCTTCTGATGGTGGTCCTGTAGCCGTTCCTTCACAGGATATGGTACTTGGTATCTACTATCTGACTCAGGAAAGACCTGGAAACAAGGGTGAAGGCAAGTTCTTTAAGAGCGTAAACGAAGCAATTCTTGCTTATGAGAATAAAGTAATCACACTGCAGTCCAGAATCCATGTTCGCTGCAGCAAGACAATGCCGGACGGATCCGTTCTGACCGGTACAGTAGAATCTACACTTGGACGTTTCCTGTTTAACGAAATCCTTCCACAGGATCTTGGTTTCGTAGACAGAAGTGTTCCGGGAAATGAACTTCTTCTTGAGGTTGACTTCCTGGTAGCCAAGAAACAGTTGAAACAGATTCTTGAAAAAGTTATCAATACTCACGGTGCTACAAAGACTGCTGAGGTTCTTGATGCGATCAAAGCTACAGGTTACAAGTATTCCACACGTGCAGCCATGACTGTTGCCATTGCCGATATGACCGTTCCGCCGCAGAAACCGGAGATGATCAAACAGGCTCAGGATACAGTAGACCTTATCACAAAGAACTACAAACGTGGTCTTATCACTGAAGAAGAGCGTTACAAAGAAGTTGTTGATACATGGAAGAAGACTGATGATGAGCTGACACATGCTCTGTTGTCCGGACTTGATAAATACAACAACATCTTCATGATGGCCGACTCCGGTGCCCGTGGTTCCGATAAACAGATCAAACAGCTTGCAGGTATGCGAGGACTGATGGCCGATACAACCGGTCACACCATCGAGCTGCCTATCAAGTCTAACTTCCGTGAAGGTCTTGACGTACTGGAATACTTCATGTCTGCCCATGGAGCTCGAAAGGTATGTCCGATACCGCTCTTCGTACAGCCGATTCAGGTTACCTGACAAGACGTATGGTTGACGTTTCTCAGGATCTGATCGTACGTGAGACAGACTGCTGTGAAAACAGAGATGAGATCTCAGGTATGTATGTAGAATCTTTTGTAGATGGTAAAGAAGAGATCGAAGGACTTCAGGAGCGTATCACAGGTCGTTTCTCCTGTGAGACAATTAAGAATAAAGATGGCGAAGTTATCGTAAAAGCCAACCATATGATCACACCGAAACGTGCTGCCCGCATCATGAAAGAAGGCGTGGACAACCAGACAGGCGGATCTATCGAGAAAGTTAAGATCCGTACAATCCTTACATGTAAATGTAAAGTTGGTATCTGTGCGAAATGTTACGGTGCGAACCTTGCAACCGGCGAGCCGGTACAGGTTGGTGAATCTGTCGGTATCATCGCTGCTCAGTCTATCGGTGAGCCAGGTACACAGCTTACCATGCGTACTTTCCACAGTGGTGGTGTTGCCGGTGGAGATATCACACAGGGTCTTCCTCGTGTCGAGGAGCTATTTGAGGCAAGAAAGCCGAAAGGTCTTGCCATCATCACAGAGATTCCTGGTGTTGCTGTTATCAATGACACTAAGAAGAAACGTGAAGTTATCGTTACAGATCAGGAAACAGGTGAATCCAAGACTTACCTTATTCCATACGGATCCCGTATCAAGATCACAGACGGACAGATCCTTGAAGCCGGTGATGAACTTACAGAAGGTAGCGTAAATCCGCATGATATCCTGAGAATTAAGGGTGTACGTGCAGTTCAGGATTATATGATCCGTGAAGTACAGCGTGTATATCGTCTCCAGGGTGTTGAGATCAGCGATAAGCATATCGAAGTTATCGTTCGTCAGATGTTGAAGAAAAATCCGTATCGAAGATAACGGAGATACAGAATTCCTTCCTGGAACACTGGTTGACTTCCTTGAATACGAGGACGTAACGAGCAGATGGAAAAAGAAGGCAAACAGCCTGCAGATGGAAAACAGGTTATGCTTGGTATTACCAAGGCATCCCTTGCTACAAACTCCTTCCTGTCAGCCGCTTCCTTCCAGGAAACAACTAAAGTCCTGACTGAAGCCGCTATCAAGGGTAAAGTTGACCCGCTGATCGGTCTGAAAGAGAATGTAATCATCGGTAAACTGATTCCTGCAGGTACCGGTATGAAACGCTACAGAGATGTAAGGCTCAACAGCACAATGCCTGAACCGGAAGTAAAGGTTGAAGATATAGCCGAAGAACTTACGGAAGATGAAGAAATCAAAGATGATGAGATGGTCACAATGGATGAAGAACTTCCGGAAGACGAAGAATTCGATGTTGAAGAATCTGATGAAGAAGAGGCTGCTGAAGACGAAGCTGATGATCAGGCTTCAGACGATGCAGAAGACAACGAATGATCCAACGGAGTAGATAACTTATCCGGACTGATTTGATATGAATTCACAAGAGAACTATCTGTGCCGACAGATTTTGCCGGCGAGGTAGTTCTCTTTTATTTTCCGGAACATTCCATTGCCGAAAAAAGAGAAAAATACAAAGAAACTGCTTTTTGTGTTATAATACCAGTACATTATGAGCAGGTAATGAACTGTGAAGTATTTTTACAGTTATGATAAATATACATTTTTGTTTCCGGTAACATCTTGTAAAAAGCATTGACCGGGACAGGGAAGGAAATAGAAATTGAACAGAAATGGAGGTGCAATATGGATAAAGAACTTCCGGTTTCAGCATGGCCGGAATGGAAAATCATAGAGAAAATCGGCGAAGGCTCTTTTGGAAAGGTGTATAAGGCACAGAGAACAGAACGTGGAAAATCTTTCTATTCTGCTATCAAGATCATCAATATACCCGGAAGCCAGAGCGAGTTGAACAGCGTACGTTCTGAAACAGGGGATGAGCAGTCCACAAGACAGTATTTTCAGAATCTGGTTGAGGAATGTATTCAGGAAATCAGTACCATGGAATACTTTCGAGGAAACTCTTACATTGTCTCTGTAGAAGATTTTAAGGTTATGGAATATCTGGATGTCATTGGATGGGAGATTTCCATAAGGATGGAATATCTGACAAGTTTTTATGGATTACTGTGCGGAAAAACAGCTTACTGAGAAAGAGGTAATAAAGCTGGGAATGGATTTGAGTAAGGCACTGGAATATTGCCGGAAACTTAAGATCATTCACAGGGATATCAAGCCGGAGAATATTTTTGTATCCAGATTTGGCGATTTTAAGCTTGGAGATTTCGGAATTGCACGTGAACTTGAGCGAACCATGAGCGGATTTTCCAAGAAAGGTACTTACTCTTATATGGCGCCTGAGATGTATAAAGGTGAGAAATATGACAGCAGGGTAGATATTTATTCTCTTGGGATTGTGCTGTACAGGCTGATGAATCATAACAGACTGCCATTTATGAGTCTGGAAAAACAGTTTATCACTTACAGGGATAAGGAAAATGCATTAAATAAGCGTGTTGCAGGAGAGCAGATGAGTGCACCTGTGGATGCAGGAACACAGTTTGCCCGTATTATACTGAGAGCCTGTGCTTATGATCCTGCACAGAGATATCAGACACCGGAGGAGCTTTATAGTGCGCTAGATGATCTGAAAAATGGAAGATCTGGCAGAATCCGGCAGTTACAAAACGGTGTTCAGAAAGCAGGAACGGATAAAACAGAATCATATAGTGCAATTGCACAGAACGGCAGAGCAGCACAGAATGTTACATCAGATGCCGAAAATGTACGAAAAAGTACAGTGCAGAATACGTCAGTACAGAATACCCGGGGAAATAAAAAACATCAGATTTTCAGAATGCTGCAAAAAGAAAACGTGCTGTAAACAATGTTCCGGCGAGCAGCTTTACAGATAAAGAAACAATGTCAGTTGTAGCAGAACAGAAAATACAGCCACAGGAAACGCCATCAGAAACAGTTGCGATAAGATCTGCGCGTGCTGTGGAAGCCAGAAAGCGAAGACGCAGGAAGAAACAGCTGCTGCGCAGGGCATTGCTTGCAATTGTGGCAGGTACAGCGATACTTATGATGGCCGCAGTCTATTACAGAGTAAGTACAGATCATGCTCGGGAAGGACAGGAGGATAATCCGATCGCAATTCTGGATGATGAGAAATACAGCTCCACAAAATCCGGATCCAAAGATTTCTCCAAAGCTCTGGATACGATCAAGGAGCAGGCAACAACTATCACAGATAATCTGAACAGTTACGACTGGGTTGGAACAGAAGGAACTGTTCTGCGATATCTGAGAAGGGTAAAGACTACTCAGCAGGCAGATGGAAATCTGGATATTGAGAGTGAATGCATGAAAGCTCTGGTCTATCCGGCAGAATCCGGAGATGGAGTTTATGAAGAATATTTCTACTGGGGAGAGAAGTTATTCTTTGCATATATCTGGTATGATGAAACTTCAGAATATTATTATTATAACGACGGCGAACTGATAAGATGGATCGATTCCAATGGAAAATGTCACGATAACGAAAAAGATAATGAGGAATTCGTGAAACGTGGCGAGAAATACTGGAACAATTCATTGAAAGCATTGAAGGGAGAAGGAACAAAGACAGATAATGGCAATGTATCAGATTGAATGTGCATATACCTGCCATACAGGAAATATCCGGGCAAATAATGAAGATAATTTCTGGTGTTTTGGGGAATCCCTTCCGGTGAACAATGAAGGAACAAAGGGTATCTGCTCAAAGATTATTTCGGGTAACAGAGTACCGGCAATGGCGGTATTTGACGGTATGGGAGGAGAAAGCTGCGGCGAGATTGCAGCCTTTCTTGCATCAGAAGAATTTGGAAAATTTTTATAATGCGAATAAAAAGAATGCTGAGGGATATGCCGGAAGATTTTATAGACGATGTATGTGAGAAGATGAATCAGGCAGTATGCAGATATGGAACAGAGCATCATATTTGGAGCATGGGAAGCACAATGGCGATGCTCCTCTTTACACCAGAGTCTATGTTTGCCTGCAATCTTGGGGACAGCAGGATTTATTTTATGGATGGCGGTAAGCTTCAGCAGATTTCCACAGACCATGTTTTTGGTGGTACGGCAGTTGGGAAAGCCCCGTTAACCCAGTATCTTGGACTTCCTGAAGAGCTGCAGAGACTGGAACCTTCTGTGACAGAAATCGAGCATAAGGAGGGATACAGATATCTTCTGTGTTCAGATGGAGTAACAGATATGCTTTCGGACAGTGAGATAGAGGCGATTCTGTCACAGGATATGGAAATCCCGGAGATTGTAAATGATCTTCTTAAAAATGCTCTCCAAAAAGGTGGGAGAGATAATGTGACGATCGTGCTCTGTGAAGTACAGAAGCTGGATACAGTCCGCAGAATGAAAGAATGGATGAAAAATCTGAAAGATAAAAAATGAGAGGTGGGGCAGCATGAAGAACCGTATGCAGGATCTGGATTTTGAACAGAATGTTGCGTTTGATAAAGTACAGGAGTATGAATTTACCAGAAGGGCGGCACAGAGATTTCGGCAGGTGGTAAGCCTGGACAGTTTTGAAGACGAAGATGCGGATGTTATTTTCCACTATTTATATAAAGAGATGGAACTGGTGTCCTTTGGCGACCATCTGAAGAGATATATTTATGAAAGGGCGGAGCTGGAAGAACCCTTCTCGGAGGTTCCACAGGAAGTGTATAAGGAGATCGTAGTAGATTCCTTTAAGGAAACCTATACGCCCAAATCCATGAATCCTACCTCTACCAAGTTGTCGGCACTGGTGAATAACTGGCTGAATCAGGCATCTGTAAAAAGAGAAACTGTTTTTCTTCTGGGGTTTGGGTTGAAAATGACCACAGAGGATGTGTCGGATTTCCTGACAAGAGTACTGAAAGAACAGGATTTTGATTTTTACAATCCGGACGAGGTGATCTACTGGTATTGTTACAGTACGCAGCAGGGTTATCATAAAAGCAGAGGAATTGAAGAAAAAATATGAGATACTCGCTCCTGTGGAAGTGGAAAATACTCAGGTTTTATACGGAAGCAACCTGTGCCTTGATACGGAGGAGAAACTGATCGATTATCTTGCCCGACTGAAATCAAAAAGAGTAGATCCCATATCTGAGAAAAGTCAGGCATTTCAGGAGTTTACAAAGCTTTTATATCATGCGAAGCAGATTATTGCCGGATTGTATCAGCATGATGAAGAGGAAAAAGGTGGGGATAAGGTGTGGACAGCAGAAAGAATTACACCTTCTGATGTGGAAAAAGTAATCTGCAGCGGAATCCCCATCAACAAAATGGGCAATCTGAAGAAAATGTCTGCCTCCATTCTGGCAAAGCATTTCAGCCAGAAGCGTTTTCAGTAGGCAGAGGATTACAAATATTTTAAGCCACAAACTCCCGGTGGAGCGCTTTGACCTGATCACACTGGAATTCTTTATCGTATCCCAGGAAATGGAGGATGATGATCCTTTTAACAGATACAAGCATTTTCTGGATGAGATCAGGATATTCTGCTTCGATGTGGAATGGGAGAGATATACATAGTAAATCCATACGAATGTTTCCTTCTCATGTGCCTTCTCACAGACTGTCCGCTGGCAGTATTTTCGGAGATATGGGAGAAGTCCTATGAAGAGGGGGAAGCTGAAGAGGCATAATGGTATAAACAATTGTACAGCCGGTGCCGGATATGGCACGAAAGGCTGTGGAACTTTTATTAAAGAAAATAAAAGGGGAAGTGATTGAGACATTGACGATTCTTCCTGTTGAATTTGCAGAAGGAGGCACAACCCGTTAAGGGATGTGCCTCCTTCTTTTAACCGAATCAAGTAAGTCCCCTGCGGAGGTTGCGAATATCTGTCTGATTTATGACAATTATCTGGATAGACTGTAGATTCAGAAGAGTGTGTTTATTCATTATAATATCCGTAGATAGCACGTGCATCTGCAGCAATGGTGCTTTGGGCTGCACCGGTATCAGTAAGATTCTGTGACATAAAGCATACTACAAGATCAATTCCTTTGGCTGTATCATAGATGATCGCTGCATCATTTTCTACAGTGTCAAGTTCGCCGGTCTTATTGGCAGTACCGACGCCTCTGGAAGTTGTGCAGGGATCTTGTTTTTACGCTGCTGCATTTTTAAGTGATAATACATTGCATCTGCGTTTGGAAGAGTAGAAGCGGGAAGGGTTCCGTTGACAGTCTGGTATATCTGCTTTAAAAAGGTTCCACAGTCTTTGACGGATGTATAGTTGTCGCCGTTTTCTTTACCTGCGAGAAGCAGGCGGTTCATCTGGGTGCTGGTGAAACCATGTTCCTGGCAGAAGCCATTTACTTTTGCCATGCCTGCAGAGTCATCGCCGTTTCCAAGCCAGTTTACCAGAGTGTTGGCAGCATCATTATCACTGACAGTGATCATGGCTGAAATATTACTGTCAATTTCGTCTCCGTTGTGAGACTGGGAGAGGGTATCGTAGTTTTCGTATACAGCTCCCATAATATACAGTTTGATCAGGCTTGCTGCCTGCATGGGAGTATCGTTGATCATGCCTTCAGAATCTTTCGGCAGGTTGCAGACATAGACGGACCAGGTTCCGTTATCAGCCGGCAGCAGGGACTGTACCTGTTTCAGGAGATTGTCCATGCTGGAATCAGTGTTGTCGGTAAATGTGTTGTTGGAGGAAGGGGAAAGTGTTCCGTTCTGCTGTTCGGATTCTGAAGAGGGTTCAGCGGATTCTGACTGTGCAGGAGATGTTTCTCCGGTGGCTGCCTTGACAGAACTTTCCTGTTCTCTTAATTCATCTAACTGATCTGCCTGACTGATAAGGGTATTTGCATCAGTGGAAATCTCCTCTACGGTTTGGAGAGTGTCTGTACTTTTTGCTGTAGTGTGACGAGATGGTTCAGTGATAAAAATGAAACAGCTGCCAGTGCAATCACTGCAACAGTCAGTATGCCGATCACTATATAGAGAAAAATAGGTTTTTCATTTGGCTTTTTATTCATTGCGGTTTTCCTTTCGTAATTATTATTATTGTAATCAGGATTGCGGGAACTGCGAAGCTGCGTAGCAATCCGCAGATATCAAGTCAGGGGCAAAATGCTTTTTGACACTTACATCATCATGATGCAAAGTAGCTGTCAATGCCATTTGCGATTCCCTGTACCATTGTTTTCTGGAATTCTGCGTCATTCATTTTCAGATCGTCATTCTGGCTTGTCATAAATCCCATTTCAAGGATCGTAACAGGAACAGTGCTCCAGTTAATTCCTGTCATCGTGTCAGTGTACTGGATTCCAAGGTTCTGAAAACCTGTTGCAGCACAGTAGGAATCGATGATGCACCGGGATAATCGATCAGACTGTTCAAACAGTTGTGGGATATAAGGGTTATTCTGAGAGGGCGACATGGTCAGTGCTCCTGATGCAGTATGGGAATCATCGCCGTTTGCATGGATGCGGACATAGATTTCTGCGCCCTGTGCAGCAGCATATTGTGCACGTTCCATGTTGCTGATGGCTGTTTCATTGTCTGTTCGTGTCATGACTACCTGATAGCCTCTCTGTTCCAGTTCATCCTTTAGTTGAAGAGAGACCTCCAGATTGAGCTGGTATTCGGGAACACCGCTGTAGGTCCCTGAGTGCCACTGGTACATTTTGCTTTCATTTCAGAGAACCGGGACCGTTGGGCTCCGGGGCACTCATATCTACGGACTCACTCTGATGCCCTGGATCGATTCCTATTATATGTCCGTCTGTTTCGGCATCGGAGGAGAAAACGCTGGCACTGGAATCAGAAGAGGTACTGGTGCTGTTCTGGCTAAATACAGAAGGCTTTGATGAAGCTTCTTCCGGGATTTCAGCTTTTTCTTTGGGTTTCTTCTGTGTGGCTGTCTGTTGTTTTTGTTTCATGCGATTGATATTTGACTGGACTGTGTCTATGGCGGTATTGTACTTGTTTACTGCCTGTTTGACTTCGTCGTGTTTTGCAGTGATCTGTTCGGAGATTGTATCGACTTCTTTTTCAGTGGTGAGGATCTGGTGCAGTGTGGTCCTGTTAAAGAAGATCAGGGCTATGATGCACAGGAGTCCTGTCAGAAACAGAAGGATGCTGATCATGCTGGGTTTCTTCATATATTATAGTGTCCTTTCCTGAGTTTATAGAATGTTATAGTGTGTCTGCAAGTTGATTTGCCTGCTTTGGTTGTTATTATAATAAAAGGGAGGGGGAAATGCAATTGTTAGTGAAGGGGACGCGCCGGATAATATTTATTTTGTGTGCGGTTTCGGACGCTAAGAGATATTATAGCAGTTCTAGTAAATAATGCATCTTAATCCAGCCCATCAGAGTGTGAAATCCTGCGTCAGATATCTTTGCCGTGCGTTAGCACGCCTGCAGATATCTTCCTTGTCTTTCGCACTCTGCTGAACTGTCTTAAATGCATTATTTACTAGGACTGCTATAAATCTGCAGAAATCTGCTAAAAGCATGAGCAGCCCTCTCAAACTCGCTACGTTGTAAACTTCGCTCAAACACGTGAGACGGTCTGCTCATAACGCAGATTTCTGCAGATTAAGTATCTCTAAGCATCCTGCAAATGCACACAAAATAAAATATTATCCGGCGCTGGGATTCGCAGTGGGGAAGTGGCAGTAAAGTGGTTGGAGGGGGAGCATATTGTCAGATAAGTTTAATATGGTGATGTAGTGTATGAGGAAAGGATTTTTTGGTTATGATAAAAATATGAAAAAATACTGTAAAATTCAGGAGAAATGCCTTGACAGTGTGAGTTTTACGGGATATAAATGAGCAAGCGTGACGAAAAGGAACGATTTAATTTTTTGTGCGTAATTACACGAATAGCAACCGCAAGGCCCATAGAAAAATCTATGGAGAAATAAATCGGGAGGTGAAATGGAATGCCAACATTCAACCAGTTAGTAAGAAAAGGACGCCAGACATCTGTAAAGAAATCTACAGCTCCGGCTCTCCAGAAAACATTCAACTCTTTAAGAAAGAAAGCAGTTGAACAGTCTGCACCACAGAAACGTGGCGTTTGTACAGCAGTTAAGACTGCAACTCCTAAGAAGCCTAACTCAGCTCTTAGAAAAATCGCCAGAGTTCGTCTTTCCAACGGAATCGAAGTAACAAGCTACATCCCAGGAGAAGGTCACAACCTTCAGGAGCATAGCGTTGTTCTTATCCGTGGTGGAAGGGTTAAGGACTTACCTGGTACAAGATACCACATCATCAGAGGTACTCTTGATACTGCAGGTGTTGCTAACAGAAAACAGGCCCGTTCTAAATACGGCGCTAAGAGACCGAAAAAGAAATAATTCTAAAAAGGTTTCATAAGAATTTTAAGAGCTGATCCTATTGTTTGGGACAGCAGGAATTAATCAATCGAAAATTCACGGAAGACTAGAACTATGAATTTGTACGGTATTCCATATACCCTGCCGGTTGCGGGTTAAATATAGGACCTTACCAGTGCGAACATGCAATAGTTATCTGCGTGAGTACCGATGATTTAATCACAATGATTAAGGAGGGAAGTAACGTGCCACGTAAAGGACATACTCAGAAAAGAGACGTTCTGGCAGATCCAATGTACAACAATAAAGTGGTTACCAAACTTATCAATAACATCATGTTAGACGGTAAGAAAGGTGTAGCACAGAAAATTGTTTACGGTGCATTCGCCAGAATCGAAGAAAAAAGCTGGTAAACCAGCACTTGAAGTTTTCGAAGAGGCTATGAACAACATCATGCCACTTCTTGAAGTAAAAGCTAGACGTATCGGTGGTGCTACTTATCAGGTTCCGATCGAGGTAAGAGCAGACAGACGTCAGGCACTGGCTCTTCGCTGGTTAACAATGTTCTCTCGTAAAAGAGGCGAGAAAACAATGGAAGAAAGACTTGCAAATGAGCTTTTAGATGCAATGAACAACACAGGTGCATCCGTTAAGAGAAAAGAAGACATGCACAAGATGGCTGAGGCAAATAAAGCATTTGCTCACTATCGCTTCTAATATAGGAGGAAAATCCATTGGCTAAAGAGGGAAGAGAATATCCATTAGAGCGTACCAGAAATATTGGTATTATGGCTCATATCGATGCGGGTAAAACAACTCTTACAGAACGTATCCTGTATTATACAGGTGTCAACTATAAGATTGGTGATACTCATGAAGGTACTGCTACCATGGACTGGATGGAACAGGAGCAGGAGAGAGGTATCACAATCACTTCAGCGGCTACAACATGTCACTGGACTCTGGAAGAGAACTGCAAACCGAAGCCAGGTGCTCTGGAACATCGTATCAACATCATTGATACCCCAGGTCACGTTGACTTCACAGTAGAAGTTGAGCGTTCTCTTCGTGTACTTGACGGTGCTGTCGGCGTTTTCTGTGCTAAGGGTGGTGTTGAACCGCAGTCTGAAAACGTATGGCGTCAGGCCGACACTTACAATGTACCACGTATGGCATTCATCAACAAGATGGATATCCTTGGTGCAAACTTCTACGGTGCAGTAGAGCAGATCAAGACTCGTCTTGGTAAAAACGCAATCTGCTTACAGCTGCCAATCGGAAAAGAAGATGATTTCAAAGGAATCATTGACTTATTCGAAATGAAAGCTTACATCTACAACGATGAAAAAGGTGATGACATCTCCATCGTTGACATTCCTGAAGACATGAAGGAAGATGCTGAGCTTTATCATACAGAGCTCATTGAGAAAATCTGTGAGCTTGATGACGACTTAATGATGGAATATCTTGAAGGTGAAGAACCAACTGTTGAGAGACTGAAAGCAACATTAAGAAAAGCGACATGCGAGTGTACAGCTGTTCCGGTTTGCTGTGGTTCTGCTTACAGAAACAAAGGTGTTCAGAAACTTCTTGATGCTATCCTTGAGTATATGCCTGCTCCAACAGATATTCCTCCAATCGAGGGAACTGACCTGGACGGCAACCCGGTAGTAAGACATTCTTCTGATGAAGAACCGTTTGCAGCACTTGCATTCAAGATTATGACAGACCCATTTGTTGGTAAACTGGCATATTTCCGTGTATACTCCGGTACAATGAATTCTGGTTCTTATGTACTTAATGCTACTAAGGACAAGAAAGAACGTGTTGGACGTATTCTTCAGATGCATGCTAACAAACGTATGGAACTTGATAAAGTATATTCCGGTGATATCGCTGCAGCTATCGGATTCAAATTCACAACAACTGGTGATACAATCTGTGACGAGCAGCATCCGGTAATCCTGGAGTCCATGGAATTCCCAGAACCAGTTATCGAGCTGGCTATCGAGCCTAAGACTAAAGCTGGACAGGGTAAACTTGGTGAAGCTCTTGCAAAACTTGCAGAGGAAGACCCGACATTCCGTGCACATACAGATCAGGAAACTGGACAGACTATTATCGCTGGTATGGGTGAGCTTCATCTGGATATCATCGTTGACCGTCTCCTTCGTGAATTTAAGGTTGAGGCTAACGTAGGTGCTCCTCAGGTTGCTTACAAAGAGACAATCACCAAAGCTGTTGATGTAGACAGTAAGTATGCAAAACAGTCTGGTGGTCGTGGACAGTATGGTCACTGTAAAGTTAAATTCGAGCCTATGGATGCCAACGGAGAAGAACTGTACAAGTTCGAATCCACAGTTGTTGGTGGTGCTATTCCGAAGGAATACATTCCGGCAGTCGGCGAAGGTATCGAAGAAGCTATGAAAGCTGGTATCCTTGGCGGATTCCCTGTAGTCGGTGTATATGCTAACGTATACGATGGTTCCTACCATGAAGTCGACTCCTCTGAAATGGCATTCCACATTGCAGGTTCTCTTGCATTCAAAGATGCTATGCAGAAAGCAGCTCCGGTTCTTCTTGAGCCTATCATGAAAGTCGAAGTTACTACACCAGAGGATTACATGGGTGATGTTATCGGTGATATCAACTCCCGCCGTGGTCGTATCGAAGGTATGGAAGATATCGGCGGCGGTAAGATGATCCGTGGATACGTTCCACTTTCCGAAATGTTCGGATATGCTACAGACCTTCGTTCCAGAACACAGGGACGTGGTAACTACTCTATGTTCTTCGAGAAATATGAGCAGGTTCCGAAGTCTGTACAGGAAAAGATTCTTGCTAAGAAAGACTGATAATTTTGATCATCTGCAGTCTGTTGGTGTTTAAAGCCAACGGACTGCAGGAGATATAACGTTATTGTTCACTTCGTTCTCAGTAACGTTGCCAAAATTCATTCCAGATTGTTTTCTGCAATGGAATTTTGGCATATACATGCCAAAACACCTCGTGTGATAGCGGCGTGGGTGAGCTGTAATGATATAACAATTGGTAATGCAAGTTATCAAATTGTATAAAATGCTTGCAAATATTCTGATTATGCAATATAATCAAGGATAGCAAGTTTAAAACCGAAAAGATGCTCTATAATAATATAAGAGCCAATTGTTTTAAGGAGGACGTTTTAAAATGGCAAAAGCTAAGTTTGAGAGAACAAAACCGCATTGTAACATTGGTACCATCGGACACGTTGACCATGGTAAAACAACTTTAACAGCTGCAATCACAAAAGTTCTGGCTGAGAGAGTTGCTGGAAACGTAGTAGAAAACTTTGAAGATATCGATAAAGCTCCAGAAGAAAGAGAGCGTGGTATCACAATTTCTACAGCTCACGTTGAGTATCAGACAGAGAAGAGACATTATGCACATGTTGACTGCCCAGGACATGCTGACTACGTTAAGAACATGATCACAGGTGCAGCTCAGATGGATGGTGCTATCCTTGTTGTAGCAGCTACAGATGGTGTTATGGCTCAGACAAAAGAGCACGTTCTTCTTGCTCGTCAGGTAGGTGTTCCTTACATCGTTGTATTCATGAACAAATGTGATATGGTTGATGACGAAGAACTTCTTGAACTGGTTGAGATGGAGATTCGTGAACTTCTTTCCGAGTATGATTTCCCAGGAGATGATATCCCGGTAATCAAAGGTTCTGCTCTTAAAGCTCTTGAAGATCCGAACGGTGAGTGGGGAGACAAGATCATGGAACTTATGGATGCTGTTGACAGCTACATTCCAGACCCACAGCGTGACACAGATAAACCATTCGTAATGCCTGTAGAGGATGTATTCTCTATCACAGGTCGTGGTACAGTTGCTACTGGTAGAGTAGAGGCTGGTGTACTTCATGTATCTGACGAAGTTGAAATCGTTGGTATCAAAGAAGAAACACGTAAAGTAGTTGTAACTGGTATCGAGATGTTCCGTAAACTTCTTGATGAAGCTCAGGCTGGTGATAACATCGGTGCACTTCTTCGTGGTGTTCAGAGAAACGAAATCGAGCGTGGACAGGTTCTTGCTAAACCAGGAACACTTACATGCCATACAAAATTCACAGCTCAGGTTTACGTTCTGACAAAAGATGAAGGTGGACGTCATACTCCATTCTTCAACAACTATCGTCCACAGTTCTACTTCAGAACAACAGACGTAACAGGTGTTTGCAACCTTCCAGAAGGAACAGAAATGTGTATGCCTGGAGATAACATCGAAATGACAATCGAACTGATCCACCCAATCGCTATGAGCCAGGGTCTTACTTTCGCTATCCGTGAAGGTGGACGTACTGTAGGATCAGGACGTGTTGCTACAATCATCGAGTAATCACTGACTAATATATATTGAGTACCGCAAGGTACATGTGTCCAAACGTAAGATACCCCGGAACCGTAAGTTCCGGGGTTTTTCTGTTGAGTAAAAAGTTTAAAATAAGGCTGTAAAGAATAGCGAATATATTAAAAACAGGCAGGTATGGGAAGAAACTGAAAATCTTCGCATATATGCCTGTGATACTGTTATGATACTATTTCTGTTCGTTATTTGAAAATTTCTGTGCTAAAAGTTCATCTCGTTTACGGATTCGTGTTTCAAAATTCAGTTCTTCAATTTCTTTATGGGTGACAGGTTTGGAAGTGTAGTATTCCAACGTCTGTTTCTTCCACATATCAAACATATCTTTACCTGTGAAATAAGATTCCAGGCTTTCTCTGTTCTCCTGCAGATCGGCAAGAAAATTACACATATCTGCATTTAAAGAGTGTTCCGGATCATTTCCATAAAAGCGAAGTCCGGCATACCATTTCTGTGTTTCTGTTTCTATATCACCGGGAAATTTATTATTTATATCCAGTTCATACCGGAGTTCATTGGATTCATTCATCTGCAGCAAAACCCAAATAATATCGCTGAGAGTAGAAATCTGTACTTTATTTTCAGATAATCCAAATAACCAGTCCAAAGAGACATGAAATTTCTGAGCAATAGTCAATAACACATCATTGGAGGGAGTAACCACACCATTTTCATAACTGGATAAAGTTGATTGACGTATACCGATAGCTGCGGAAAAGTTTTTCTGATTCATCTTCAGATCAGTTCGTAGCTCTTTTATTTTTTCTGAAATAGATGATTCCTGCATATTAGCCACCTCCTTAAAAGCTAAGAACAGTATATCACAAATGATAAAAATCAACAATATAGAAAAAATATCATTCATACAGATAAAAAATTATTGACAATGATTATTTAAAATGATATAGTATCAGTGAAAATGATAATTATAGACAAGGAGGAAATGATATGCAGAGACAGAACTATATGATTACAGCAGAAGAAGTGGCTGAAAGCATGGGAATTTCACTTGGATATGCTTATAAGCTACTTCGTAAATTGAACAAAGAGCTTGCAGATCAGGGATATGTGACCGTTGCAGGCAAAATACCGAGGGCATTCTGGGAAAAGAAATTTTATGGATATTCCCAGATCGTAATGTAAGGGGGTGAGAAAGTATGGCAGCATACAAAGATGAAGAAAGAGGAACCTGGTATGTTTCATTTTATTATGAGGACTGGACAGGAGCCAAAAAGCGAAAAGTAAAAAGAGGATTCCGCACTAAGAAAGAAGCATTAAATTTTGAAGCGGAGTATAAAAGAACAGCGAAAGCAGACATGGATATGACAATGGGAGAGTTTGTAGAAGTCTACTTCCGAGACAAGTCTCAGTCATTGAAGGACAGGAGTATCAAGAACAAAAGAGATACGATGAATGCTCAGTTGTTACCGTATTTTAAGGACAGACCAATGAACAGTATTACACCTGCAGAAATTATTCAGTGGCAGAATACGATTATTGAAAAAGGATATTCAGATGATTACCTGAAAACAATACAGAATCAGATGACGGCATTGTTCAATCATGCGAAGAATATCTACAATTTGGCAGACAATCCCTGTGACAAGGTGAAACGCATGGGAAAGACTTCAAAAAAGAAAATGAAATTCTGGACGATTGAAGAATACCGACAGTTTATGACCGGAATAGAACCGGGCAGCAAATATTATGTATTGTTTGAATTATTATTCTGGACAGGAGCAAGAGAGGGCGAAGCACTCAGCATTACACCTGCGGACATTGATTTTGAAAGAAATCTGCTTCATATCAATAAAAACTTACTACCGTATGCATGGAAAAGATGTAATTACTTCTCCTAAAACAGAAGAATCTAACCGCACAATTTCCATACCAGAATTTCTCAAAAAAGAGATTCAGGATTATATTGGTAAATTGTATGAATTACCTGAAGATGAACGGATTTTCCCAATGGTTCATGAAGCAGTACAGCATAAGTTAAAAACAGGTGGTTCAAAAGACCGGAGTGAAAAAGATAAGAGTACACGACATTCGTCACAGTCATGCGGCATTTCTGATCAATAAAGGTGTACAGCCATTGATGATTAAAGAAAGATTTGGACATACAGACATTCGTATTACATTGAATACTTATGGTCACTTATATCCAGATCAGCAAAAAAGTGGTGGCAGATATGCTGGATGATGAAAATATAAAAAGCTCCGGAAGTACGAACAACCGGAGCAATGTGACAAATGAGGACGAATCCGCAAATGTCAACCCTAGACAAGTTGATTATAGCAGGGATTCTTCCAGAGAACAACAGACAATTGATGAGAACAGTTTGGAAAATGGAGGAACTTATGCAACAGAAAAATGACAATAAAGCAGAATTGAAAATGATAAAGATGTCAGATGTCCAGTCCCAGACAGTGGACTGGCTCTGGTATCCGTTTATTCCTTATGGGAAATTAACGATTATTCAGGGAGATCCAGGCGATGGAAAAACTACGTTGGTGCTAAATATTGCAGCAAGATTGTCTAAAGGAGAAGGATTGGACAACGATATGAAGGTAACAGAACCAGTAAATATTATTTATCAGACAGCAGAAGATGGACTGGCAGATACGGTAAAACCCAGATTAGAACTGGCAGAAGCGGTCTGTGAAAGAATCATGGTTATAGATGAAACAGAAAAATCACTTTCCATGATTGATGAAAGACTGGAAGCTGCCATCAAACAGACAGGTGCCAAGGTGCTTATTTTAGATCCGATCCAGGCATATCTTGGTGGAACAATGGATATGAACCGGGCAAATGAAGCAAGGGACATGACGAAGAAATTGAGCTTACTGGCAGAAAAATACAAATGTGCAATCTTATTGATTGGACACATGAATAAAGCTGGTGGAAACAAAGCTGCATATAGAGGAATGGGTTCGATTGACTTTTTTGCAGTAGCCAGAAGCGTATTGCTGGTAGGAAGAATAGAGGGAGAACCGGATTTAAGAGCAGTGGTTCAAATTAAAAATAATCTGGCAGCATTTGGACATTCCAAAGCATTTCGCCTGACAGAAACAGGATTTGAGTGGATAGGTGACTATGAAATCACAGCAGATGAGGTGCTTGGTGGAATTGCGCCAAAGGTAAATAAACTGGAACAGGCAAAGAAGATGCTGAGGGAACTGGCAGAAACATCAACTTCTGTGCAAAGCAGTGAAATCTTTGATATGGCAGAAGAGTTGAATATTTCTAAAAAGAACACTGGAAAATGCAAAAAAGGAACTTGGAATTAAGGCAAGACGAATTGGTAATTCATGGTATTGGGATTTGGATAAAGTTAAACCGGAATAAATAAAGGATGCAACATTGCAGAGTTTATAGAAAATGCGGAATTAAAATGTAAGGTTGCAATCTGTAAAGACATTGCAGTGTTGCGTCCTTATCTGAAAAGTAAGAAGGTGAGAAAATGAAAAAACGTTATGGTTCCAGAGGAGTTGTTTGGAAAACTTTTAAAATATCATTTACTGGATCAGAAACAGGAAGAGGATGATATAAAAAAAGGATTGGAAAAAAGCTGGATACAATGATAAATCGAGAATTATACAGCAAGTACAAAACAGCAGCAACAGAGGAAGAAAGAGAAAAGTACCGGCAGGAATATCTGGAAAAAAGGGAATACCGGAAAGCTTTCGATGGTAAAACTTCTTGTTGATTACTCTATAACAGGAGCGTGTCACGCACCTGTAAATATCAGACAAGGGAAAGTCTGTAATGTGCAGATGAGAGGTTATAGATTACCCGATTATTTATAGACAAATTATAGGTTGCGAAAGGGAGCCCTAAAGCAGAGCGTGCTTACAGCAGGACAATAGAAAGGAGCATACAGCAATGAGAGAAGGAAGATTAGGTTATAACAGCAGTAACGACAGATATGGTTTATTGTCATCAGATTTATGGATTGATACAGGATTTCATTGTGGAGAATGCCTGGAAGTACTAATTGATGATCAGTGGGTGCAGACCAGAATGGAGATGAATCCGGCAAGGGGATGGTATCTGGTAGGAACACCGTAACTGTGGTGATCTGGAATATATCCGGGCGAGAATACCGGAATAGGATATGCGGATACATACCGCAGGAGAAATAGCCCCCGGCAGCGCAAGGTTACTTTTGATGGACGGTACGGCTGTCGAAAG
>ENA-OQAJ01000111-OQAJ01000111.1-human-gut-metagenome-genome-assembly--contig:-NODE-111-length-24259-cov-3.325584_pt1 | contig 24259 bp, 25 predicted proteins | sample MGYA00242736_ERZ504529 | MGnify/ENA primary metagenome ERZ504529 (study PRJEB26092, sample SAMD00036275) | human gut metagenome | host: Homo sapiens | study: EMG produced TPA metagenomics assembly of...
ATTCGGACCGTCGAATTTCAGCGGTCCACCGTCGGAACCGTCTTGCTTGAGCAGAAAATACGTGCCGATATCATGCAGCAGACCACCGATCACCACCAGATGCTCGTCGATCAGCCTCGGCGGAACGGTCCCGCCCGTAAGCCCGTCCGATGATGGAATGGAGGGGATGCGAAGCATACCGAACGATTCGCTTCCATTGCCGTCTTGCGTAAGCCTAAGGCCGAAATCGCCCGCTTTTTCAGGGGCATCGTCCGGTAGTGTGCAGCGGCGGGTGAACAGTGCATTCTGCCTGCGTGCCATGCGACGTGCGATGTCGGCGACGACTACGCAATGTCCGTGAATCAAATCGTATGCGGCTTGCGATTGCGCGATTTTTCGATGCAGTTCGTCAACTTGGGCGAGTGTAGGAATATATCCGGTTGTCATACCGCCTATCTTAGGCGCTGTATGACGATTGCCGCATGCTGAATCCGGTCGAAAAAAAACTGGAAATCCCCGATGAAAGTTTCAGCCGAAAAATTCCGAAATACGGATTTCAGATTACGGATTTCAGATGGAACGCACACGGAATGCGCCGGTACGGTTGGAAGCAACGATCATCTGATTGTTTTCCAAACGAGTCCAGCCATCTTCGGCACACTGATCGAAACCGGAGCTGGCCACAACCACGCCCTTCGGCTGGCCTGCAGCCTGATCCGCTTCGGATTCACCGAGCGTACGATAGCGCATCACACGATAGTCATGCGCCTGGTCGCCACGGCCGTACTGGTCATAGATTTCCACAATGCGCTTGGACGTGACCTCACGACCGGCCGCGCACAGAGCGATGAATTGGTCTTGGCTCTGGATCATGCAGTTGTAGCTGGACTTCGGATAGCTTTTGCGCAGTTCGCGCACCGCCTGCGCGACCGCCTCGTCGAGTGCGAAACCAAAACCGATGTACTGCAGGATCACTGCGAAGAAAATGGCGGAATCGGAACGGCCGCCAGTGGACTGCACGATGTTGGGATCGACCGGGAACGCGCGGTTGGTGATGATGTTGCGACCCTGATCGTCGGAAATATCACCATTGTGGATGAAGCTCAATCCGTTGGCGTAGAACGGCTGCTGGTTTTCGAGAATCAACGGCAGGTTCGAGCTGGCCAAACGCAGGTGCCACAGGCCTCCACGAGCCGGAGTGTTCGCAAGCTCGTCGAAAATCGGATCATGTCGGGCTGCGATCGTGTTCTTGTAGACGGCGGTGCCGGTTTCCGGGGTGGGAGCGCCACCGTCACGCAGGTACGGCGACTCGCTCGGCACGGTGACCAGCGCGGAGCCCCAGCCATCGTTGTGGATTTCGCTCAGATTCCGGAAATCGCGTACGGCCTGCATGCCGAGCACGCCATTGAGACTGGTGTTGCTTCCGGCTGCCGCGAATCCAAGTAATCTGCACATGGTTGATTACTCTACAGGGCTTGTAATGCAACGCGCGCATATGGCTATCGACATTGCTTATAGCGTGCGAAAAACAGCGTGATTCCAACGATTCTTCGAGATAAGACCATGCAAAAACCTACAAAATGCCCTACGAAAACGGGCTGCGCGACGATGGCAGATACGATCGCCATCATCACGCAGCCCGTTTCACGGCTTGTTTCACACACGCTTTAGCCGCGGAGGACGCTGAGTCGCGAGGAACAGCGGCTGTATCTCAATCAGCGGATTGTAAGGCGCAAGGCCGAACCATTTGACCGGAGATCCCGCAAAATGACGAATCGCATACTTGACTTCCAAAGAAATCGCGCCACGCTGCGACACCTTCGACTCAGGCATAAGCGCCTTGTGTATCAGCACATATCGAATCGGACCGATATTCGGATCAGCATCAAGCTTCGGATAGCGGCTTTCCTGCCTCGGCAGATCCCCCGACTTCGACAAATCGTTCATGATCTGATGAATGTAAGCTGGAATCGACTGAGAAACCTTGAAACCAAGCCGAATGCGAACACGGAACATATAATCCGTACCGAAATTCTCAACCGAATACTCGCGGGTGAACGGCTCATCGGCAGTCTCGACGGAAACCGCCCACCAAGCGCGGGCACGTTTTGGATGGTCGGCGAAAATCGAGAAGAAGATATCGGTATCGATACGCTTCGTCTCCGGATCCGACGTGAGATAGACGATATTGTCGGCAAAATACGGAATCGTATCGTCATCATGCAACCGCTTCAGCACCGGTAGGCATTCGGCGGGCTGCATATGGCGACGCTGCGCACGTTCCAGCTTCGTGCCTTCGTTCCACGTGTACATAACCAGCAGAATCGCGAAGGTAAGCAGCATCGTGAACCAACCACCATGCAGGAACTTCGCCATGGAAGCGAAGAAGAACATGAATTGGATCGCAAGGAACAGCACGGTGAATACGACCGCTCCGATACGACGCCCCGAATGCCAGATGTAGACGGCAAGCAGAATGGTGGTAGTGATCATGGTGATGGTCAACGCCAGACCATACGCCGCGGAAATATGCTCGGAATCACGGAATAGCGCCAAAACCAACAGCGTGGAAACGCAAAGCACCGCATTGACCACAGGAATGTACAGCTGACCGCGGGTACGGGCCGGGTAACGGACCTGAAGATGCGGCATCCAGTTCAGATGGGTGGCTTCAGACACCATCGTGAACGCGCCGGTGATCAACGCCTGCGATGCGATAACGCCCGCGACCACGGAAAGCACGACGGCCACGTAACGCACGCTGGGCGTCATCATTTCGAAGAACGGGTTCAAACCGTGCGTGCGGATGTAAGCCGAATCATCCCAATGATTGAGCATCCATGCGCCTTGGCCGAAATAACAGAGCACAAGCGCGATTTTGATGAACGGCCACGTGAAATAGATGTTGCCACGGCCAACATGACCCATGTCGGAATAAAGCGCTTCGGCACCGGTGGTTGACAGGAACACCGTACCCATGATGGCAAGCCCGGCGGCATTATGGCTGCTGAACAGGAATCTGACACCGTACACGGGGTTGAGCGCCGCGAACACGCTCCAATACTGACTGAGGTTCGCCAAGCCGACAACCGCCAGGAACGAGAACCAGACAAGCACGACCGAACCGAACGCCTTGCCGATACGCTCGGTGCCACGCGACTGCACAGAGAACAGCATCAGAATGATGGCCGCGGTGATCATCAGGGTCAGCTGCTTGTTTTCAGTGAAAAGTTTTTCAAAAGCTGGTAGCGTCTCCAAGCCTTCCACTGCCGAGCTGATGGACACAGGCCGGGGTGAGTACGGAATCGGCGAGGAACGCGGCGCCGCCGAGCATGGCAGGAATCGCAAGCCATGCACCGTACTTTCGAACCAACGAGTACAGCGCGAAAATGCCGCCTTCGCCCTTGTTGTCGATACGCATGGCAATCAGCACGTATTTGACGGTGGTGATAAGCGTGATTGACCAGAACACCAACGAAAGCACGCCGAGCACGGCTTCGCGGTCGGCATGCGCAAGTCCGCCCTGCCCGTTGAGGAACGTCTGCATGGTGTACAGCGGCGAGGTGCCGATATCGCCATATACCACGCCCAACGCCACGATCGCCATGGCGGGCGTGATTCTGTTTGGACCGGATTGCAGACGGCTCCACCAACGACCGACGGGACCCTTGCTGGCCACCTGGTCAAGTTTGGCGGCCTCCTGCTGTTTCTCCTCGTGCTGCTTGATCAGCACCTGTCGCTCTTCCTTAGTCAGCACCTTGTGCGAAACCTTCGGCGCCTGCGTGTATGTGGCTGCGTGAAACAGCGGCTCATCCTCGTTTGGCTCGTTAGCCATAACGCTACCTCCAAGTGGCGGGCCTTCCAACCCACTCCCCAAAATAAACGCAAAAAGGCACGTTAGGAGCCTTACGAAGTCTTGTCAAATCTTCACATTGTTTCTTGCGATTCTTGATCTCGCACGAAGTAAACTTCCTGTGGGTTTTTTCTTATTTTACCTCTTGTCTTTCTCTTACTCTCTCTTATTTTCGGATAAATCGTTTCCGTCCTGTCGATTTTCGGAATTTGTTCAGATTCCGTACACTTCGCGCGTGGTCTTTCGCGTTGCCTGCGCGACTTCCGTCAGCGGTTTATCGAGATAATTCGCCAACGACTGCAGGGTGTAGGGGATCATGTATGGCGCGTTGGTGCGGCCCCGATACGGCATCGGACTTAGGTAGGGGGCATCTGTTTCGACCATGACATGGCTCAATCCGACAATGCGCGCCGACTCGCGAATACCATCGTTGCCCTTATAGCTGGATGTGCCCGAAAGGCTGAGATACCAACCGTTTTCACGTGCGATCTCACCCATTTCGGCATCACCGGAATAGCTGTGGAACACGGTCCGTTCGGGAGCGCCGTCCGCCAGCAGCGTTTCGATGACTTCCTTATGTGAATCGCGATCATGGATCTGCATGGGCAGGTTCAGTTCTTTCGCGAGCGCGATGTGCGCGCGGAAGGCTTCTCGCTGCAGTTCTTTGGCGGCTTCTCCGGTGCGGAAGAGGTCCATGCCCGTCTCGCCGATGGCCACAACCTGGTTGGGGTAGGCGGTGGCGAGGCGGTGCACTTCGGCCATGGCGTCTTCGAAGCTGGTGTCGTGCCATGGCTTGTATTTGAGCGGCAACCCGTCTGGGCCCGGCACCCCGCGGTGACCGTGGAGCACGGATTCGTTGGGGTGTATGGCGATGGCCGCATGCACGGTTTGGGGGTGTTCGCGTGCCATGTCGATGGCCGTCATGAGGTTCGGCAGTTCGCATCCGCAGTCGATGACGCCTTCGACTCCGACTTGTTGCGCTTGGTTCAGCAGTTCGTCGACGCTGTATACGGGGACTTCCGGCTGTCCTTTTTCTTGCGCTTCGTGGCTCATGGCCCGCGAGAACGGCACGACGGACGCCACATGCGTGTGGTTGTCGATGACGTGCGCGTTCTCGGGAAGTGGTTGCGGTGCTGGCGCCCAGCTGCGGTCACGATGGTGTTTGCTCATGCCTCCAGCCTACGCTCGATGGCAGTCTTGCTTCGGAAGCCGCGTTATTCATCGATGGCAGTGGGATTAACCAACGCACCTCCATATGTTTTGCGACGTAGCGCTGAAACGCTTTCCGCGATTAGTCATGGAGGGTGAGGGTGGTGAAGGACCAGGAGGGGGCAGTGTAGGCGCCGCTGATTAGGTCGATTGCAGTTTCAACCGGAACGGTTGGCGAAGCCTTGCCGATTTCACCGGCGTACGGGTCGGTTCCGGCGAGCACGGTGGCGGTTGCCGAAGCGCGGGATTCCGCGGAAACACCAAGCTCTTCAAGCACTTGGTTCAGATCAATCTCGGCTTCAGCGTCGAGCGCGTTGACGATACGCACGTAGGTGACGCCTTCAGCATCATTGCGAGCCACGGTGACGGTACGGCGGGGCTCTTCCGGCTTCTCAACACCCTGCGCAACAAGCTCTCCATCGATATACAGCTTCATGCTTTCGCCGCGATCGGCCACTTCGATGCGCACCTGCCACACGGTTCCGGGGAACACTTCGTCCATGGACATTCGGTGCCGTCAAGATTGTAGGCGGTACCGTCGCGCACCACCTTGATTTCGAAAGCACGACCGAAGGAGGTGATGTTGTGGTTCTTGCCGTTGATGTCGCCGTGGACCAGCTGCAAGCCCCAACGACCCTGATAGTAGGTGATGGTGGCGTTGATGGTGTAGGCGTCAGAGTCAATGTTGAGGCTCGTGTTCATCGGACCATTGCCTGCGTAATGGCAGTCCTCAAGATCGACATGGCGGCCATCAGCGGTGTCAACGCTGAAGTTGGTGATGTCGGCGTGAGCGGCACCTTCCAAGCGCAGGCCAACGGTTGGTGGCAGTTCGCGACGCAGCGTGGTCTTGCCTTCCACCGCGACCGGCCATGCGGTATCGGACGTGGTGGTGGCATACATCTGCTGCACCCAGTAGCTGTACGGCAGGTAGGTACGTTCGTTGTCGAAGTAGATCAGATCAGGATTCCAGCTGTGATGCCCGTTCTTGGCAAACAGCGGCGCATACGAAGACATGACCACGGCATCGCCGTTCAATTCCATGCGACCCATGAACGCCGCTTCGGAAAGACCGTTGATCAGCTGCGTGTTCCACGAACCATACTCGCCCAAGTACACCTTCGGGCCCTCACGATCCGTGGTGTCGTAGTGGTCGAGATTGTGGAACCACCAGCTGGAGGACTGATAGGAATGCTCGTCAACGATGGGAACGCCGGCTTCACGCGCATACTGCCAACCAGCCTCGTAGTCGGGACCGCTCGGAGCCGGACCGACCGTGCCAACCACAACAATATCCGGGTAGGTGGCCTTGACCGCGTCGAAGATCTGCTGGAAGCGGTTCCTGAACACGTCATCGATGAGATCTTCGTTGCCGATGCCCAAATATTCAAGGTTGAACGGTTCCGGATGACCCATGGCGGCACGCTTGGCACCCCATTCGGTGGTCGCGGCATCGCCATTGCAGAATTCGACCAAATGCAGCACTTCATCGATGTATGCCGGCATGTCTTTCTGCGCGATCGGCACCGGGCCCTGACTGGTGTTCTGGCAGCTCACGGCGGCGGGCAGCACCGGCAGCGGCTTCGCGCCAATGGTTTCGCACAGGCACAAGTATTCGTAGTAGCCGATACGGAACGACTGGTGGTAGCCCCACAGGTTGAAATTGTGCGGCCGATGCTCAACATCACCGATGGTGCGATCCCAGTGGTACATGTTATCCATGCCAAGACCGTGGGTGATGCAGCCGCCCGGGAAGCGCATGAAGCGCGGCTGCAGGTCGGCGAGCGCCTTGACCAAATCGGGACGGAAATGCTTGAGCCCGTTGTAGGTGGTGCGTGGTTCGAGGGTAACGAAATCAAGATCGACGGTACCTTCCGTGGTGAAGGTGAGTCGCAAAGCGCCTTCATGTACAACGATGGCATTGCTTTCACCGGAAACCGTCAGCGAAACCTCTTGCTTACGCCAATCGTTGGAATCGACGGTGATATCTTGTTCTGCAATCGCATTTCCATCGTCGTCAATCAGAGCGACGGTGACGGGAAGTGCGGAAGCTTCGCAATTGCTGGAAATACGCATCCATGCGGAGAAATCGTAGGTTTCGCCGGCACGGAAGACCATGCCGTCCCAGCCGATATTTTCAAGCGAAGCCGGCGCCTGTTCGACTTCAACGGACGCATAGTGCGGGTTTTCTTCGGCTACCGGATTGTCGGTGAGCACGTCGAAGGCTGCGAAGGAGCCGGCGGGCACGATTTTGCGCCAGAAGCTGTAGTTGCTCCAGTCGGAGGAGTCGGCGCGATTGTATTCGAATGCGCCGTTCTGTACGAGGTCGGCGTTGAGGCCGCCGTCGCCGGAGTAGCTGATGTCTTCGAAGAAGATGCCCCACAGGTCGGTGCTGATGTTGCGCACACCTGCCTTGTTGAGGGTTGCGATGATGGTATCGGTCATGGCATTCCTTTTTGTGTTTGGTTGGTGGTTTGTCATTGAGTTTTGTTGGAAATTTGATGATTGATGGCGATTTATAGCGACTGCTGGTTGCCGTCAGCGCGGGTCGAGTGCGAACCAGAGCACGCCATGCGCTGGTATGGTTCCACGGATGACTCGATCTTCGCCCTCACCTTCGATACGTGCGCCGGTTACATCAGTTTCGCCAGTTGCGTTGGTTTCGTCGTCAAACAGATTGGTAATCGTCCACGGATCGTTGCGTTGGCTTAATCCGACGATGGATTGCAGCTCGATGGTTGCCGGCAGTTCGTAGTCGCGATCGCCGGTCCAGAAGATGGCTGCATAATGTCCGCCCGAATGTGCGGAAGGAGTGCCATCCGCCCAGTCGGCCGCATCGGCGGCCCACACCACGAGATCCCCAAGGTAGGAGTTTTCGTCATCCCACGTTCGAAGATGCGTTCGTACACGGTTTCGTGATTGTTGGTGGATCCTGCGGTGACTTCGCGCAATGCCGGATTGGCGAGCAGTTCAATGGTTTCGCTGGTACTGGTCGGCAGGTCGCCGCCTACCATAAGTGGGCTGCGTCCCATGCACCAGAGGGCAAGCAACGTGCGGCTTTCATCTTCGGTGAGGCGGCTTTGGCGATCGTCTCCACGTTCGGCCCGCAATCCAATATGCCCCAACGGCAGCATGTCGGCGTCAGCCCAATGACCGGTGGTCTGGAACGGCGCCCACCTCGCAAGACGCGGGAATTGCTGGTAGATGTCTTCCCAACGATCCCATAAATCGTCGCTGATACGCCACATTTGCGCGCTGTCTCGCAGAAATTCGGTGTAGCCGGTGCTCACCCAACCGCCCGGCGAGAGCGACAGGCTGATGCTGCGACCGTATTTCGCTTCAGCTTTGGCGATGGCGTTATGGTAGGCGGCGATTTCCGCGCTGTGGAATGGCGTTTGCATGTCGTCGACTTTGAGGAAGTCAAGCCCCCATGAGGCGAACAGGTCGAGCTGTTCGTCATACCAAGCTTGAGCTCCGGAGTGGTTATGGTTCAGCCCATAATTGTCTGAATTCCACTTGCACACGTGGTTAAGGTCCGCCACCTCTTGCGCCGTGTATGGAGTGCCTTTGACCGGCAGATTGTTGTCGACCGCCAAGCGCGGAATGCCTCGCATCATATGTACGCCAAATTTGAGTCCCATGGCGTGGATCTGTTCGGCAAGCGGTGCGAAACCGTGCCCGTCTGCAGCGCTGGGGAATCGTTCAGGGTCGGGCAGTTGACGCCCGTATTCGTCGAGGATCAGCGGCGCATTGGCATTGTAACCGTGTGCGCGGGCGGTCGGGTCATACCAGTCGATGTCGACGACGATCGTATCCCAGCCGGCGTCTTTCAGGTGTTCCGCCATGAATCGTGCGTTGGCAAGCACTTCGCTTTCGGTGACGGTGGTGCCGTAGGAATCCCAGCTGTTCCAGCCCATTGGCGGTCGCCATGCTTTTGGCAGATCCTCGGTAGTCGCCATTGCCTTCTCCTTGTACAACGTTAGAAAAGCGTGCCGTTTACAGTATCTGACGTCATCCTTGACTTACTTGTTCGACTTCATCATCTTGGAAAACTTCAGATATGTACCGTTACATATTTTTATAGCATATTTCAGAAATCACAATCATGATAGGATATCGGTGATTCTTTGAAATTTCAACGATTACCAGAAAATCATCATATATAATATCGTTACAGAAAAACTTGGCTGTAAGGAGCGGTGCATGGCAAACGGCAAACCGACATTGCGCGACGTGGCGGCGGAAGCCGGCGTCTCCCCCATGACCGCATCGAATGCGCTGCACGGCAAAGCCGGCGTCAAGGAATCGACCCGAGCCAAAGTGCTGGCAGCAGCGAAAAAACTCGACTATCGCATCAATCTGACAGCCAGCATGCTCAAATCAGGTCGCAGCAACATTATTCACATCATCGTCAACGAATTCGATTCGCCGTTCTATTCGAAGCTGACGCAAACATTGAGCCGCGAGATCACCTCACGCGGATTCACGCCGTTCATCGAGCAAACCCAGTATTCGCCGGACGCGGCCGAACATGCGCTGACCAGCAATCCGTTCTCAGGGCAGCTCTTCGACGGTGAGATTCTGCACGCCACCGGATTGGGCACGAATCTACCGCTCGCCAAACTCAACGGCGGGCGCCCTCTCGTACTGCTCGACGCATGCGAGGAAACGCCAACCGTGGATGCCGTGAATTTTCCCAACGAGGAGGGCGAACGCGCTGCGATGCAGTATCTGATCGCCCAGGGATGCCGGAATATTGCGATTGTCGGGCATACGTTCGTGCCGCGCGCGAGTTGGCGCATGCGCAGAACGCATTTGCATTGCGACTTCGAGGAGCGTGCGCGGCGTTGCTGGACGCAGGATTGCCATATGACGAAACCATGGTGTTCGAAGGCGGTCGCTCCGACGAAGGCATTACCGCCGGGCACGCGATCGCCGAACGGATCATGGCGGCGCGAAGGACGGGCTGCGGAGCCGGCGCGGGTGCTGGAGACCGCGAAACAGGCACGGCCGGAACCGCCGATTTCAACGATGCAAGCGGCAAGATTACGGGCAGATCGATCGAAACGACCGACAAGATTCCCGCAATCGCGTTCGACGGAGTGTGCTGCGCCAATGATTTCGCCGCATTCGGCGTGATTCGCGGCCTCGCCGACTATGGCATCCATGTGCCGCAAGACGTGAAGGTGATCGGATTCGACGGCGTGACTTCCGGAACCTACGCCACCCCTTCGCTGAGCACCATCCAAGTGGATCTCGACCAGCTTGCCAAATTCGCGGTCGATATGATTGTCGAACGGATCGAACGCGGCGAAGTGAATGATAATTCCAGCAATGCCGGAAATTCCAATGATGCAGGCACGGTGCTGCCGCCGAGCCGCGCAACCATCGGATATCAGTTGGTCGAACGTGAATCCACGACCGCGATCATATAGCTATCGTGCGTTCCGCGCCCGATTGCAGCGGAACGCACGATAGCCGGAATACGGCATTTCAGCGATTGGTCGGCTCAGCCCCGATCAGTCGCGGCGGCGAATGGCAAAGATGCGGGCGGAGGGTTGCTTGGAGGTGGCGGCGTTCAGACGAACCGTTTCCGGATCCATGCGTTCGATAGTCCACGGTTTGGCATTGGGCGCATGGTCCGGTTCGGCAGGATTCGGGAACACCTGTTCGATGGTTTGATCCGCATCCAACGGCATGTTCACGGACGGTGTGCCGCCGCGACGCCACACGATGATGTAGTCGGGCTTATCTTCCGGCTGAGGTTGCTGATCGTTCTGCTCGGCAGCCTGCTCATTCCAAGCGGATTCGCCGTACACATACGCGTCACCCATATCCGTTTCGACATGACGCAAGCCGACGGCAAGCCAATCGCCGTCGAAGTCGGGAAGTCCGGACGGCCAGAACGGCACCATATGCTGCTGGTCGGCAAGTACACAACGATGTAAGGCGATAGCGTCGCGAACGAGCGAAAGACGCGGCTCCGTCATGCGATCGATGAAACCAGACAGATACAGCCTGCCGAGCACACCCGTAGCAAGCGTGAACACAGCAGTCTCATCATCCATCTCTTGCTGAGCGTAACCCCAATTACCCTGCTGTTCCGGCAGAATCGTCATACCTGCACCAGCCGCAATCGCAGCATAAATCAGAGGATCGCACTGGTCGGAAGTGGACTGCAAATCCAAGCGGGACAACTGCGCGTAATCGGCGCGCATGGCACCGGAACCGCAGTTTTCGATCATCACATCCGGATGACGGCGACGCAGATCGTCAAGCCAATCCACATATGCGCGGCAATGCTCGAGCAGGCCATCGCCAACGGACTCGGCATTCAAATCAGTGCCGACGCCGGGAATGGTGTTGTAGTCGAACTTGAAGAACACCGCACCGAAATCGTCAATCAAACGATCAACAGTACGCGTAACATGCTCTCGCGCTTCGGGAGAACGGAAATCAAGCAGATAACGACCCGAATCGCACACGCGAACACCATGACGCTGGAAGAACGCGGAATCCGGCAACATGCTCGCAAGCGGCGATTTCACGCCGATCACTTCAGGTTCGAGCCACAGTCCCAAGCCCATGCCATGAGCACGAATCGTGTCGGCAAGACCGCGCAGACCGGCGTCGCCGAAACGGTTGGTGGAGGCCTGCCATTCGCCGACCATGTCCCACCAGCCGCCGTCGGTGCTGTCGTACCAGCCGGCGTCAATGCAGAAAACATCCGCGCCAACGCTTGCCGCACCTTCAATCAGCGGCAGTTCCTTCTCAATACGAGGGTCACCGAACAGCGTATTCATGTAATCGTTGTAGATCACAAGACCCTGCGTATGCTCGAACTGATCGACGCGCCCCAACTCACGAGCCTTGGCAATGCGCAGCGCACGACGCTGCAACGTCATTTCGGCAACAGCCTGCTGCCAATCGCCTGCGGCAATGGCAAACGACACAGGAACGGACTCGAAATCATTGCCTTCACCAAGATTGGTGAACCAACCATGATCCTTATATTCCGGACCGAACGCAGTGACGTGCAGACCGGGATCGTCCTCGCCGACTTCCCACTCCCACGGACCGTTATGCTCGATCTGCCACATTACGGAAAAATCGCGGGCGCGGCGTACCGAACCTTCCACCTGCAGAATGCCGGCCGGCTCATGCTCTCCCCGAGCTCCATGTAGAAGTCGAGCTCATGGCAAAAACGCGAACTAGACTGACCAGGATTGATTTTCTGGTTGCGGTTACGCACCTGAGTGTCACGCAGCGGACGAACACGCCAATCGTTTTCCACAGCCCAAGCGGCATCGCCCCAGAAAATATTCGAACGATGTACCTTGCCGCAGTTGACGCGCATCGGAACGGTCAGATTCAACGATGACACCGCTTCAATCGGCAGTTGCCTGGCGGACTGCAGACGCGTGTAGGTGCGCACTGCGGAAAGATTCGGGAACGCCTCGAATACGGAAGTGGCCACCAAGCCTGCATTGGAATCGGCGGAAACCGCCTCGGACGCGGAATTCGCGGCGGAATCGGCTGCGTCACGTTCGCTTGCCGTCGGCTCGAATTCACGACCTTTCGGTTCAAGATCGGCATACGGCGCGAACTGCGTGATCTCCAAACGGAACGGATCGGCGGAACCTGGTTCAGGTTCGGAAGCAAGCGCGGAAACGAATCGCAATTGGCTGCCGGCAACTGTGGCAATCAGCGTCAGTCGGTTGTCTTGCGAACCGGTATTGGCGGCACACACCTCAACAATCGGACGCGGATCCTTTTCAACCACTGGCTTTCCATCGTCAGACAAGCGACCATCGATCGGAACCATGTTGCGCCCTACAACGTTGCAGAGGCGAACGGGGGAATCGGCGGCAATGTCAAACAGCATGGAGACCACACCATTGCCCCATTCAAGGCGCCCATCCTGCCGAGGAACAAGGGGAGTCATATTGCCGTTCTCCATTGCCATCTCCTTCGAATTCCGAATGCCGCCTATCCGTTGACGTGCATCGTTTGACGTACCCTCACTAGCTTAAGCGGAAAACGGGGCAACCGCGATGTGCGTGTCTACGCACATTCAGCAAATATTCAGCAACTGAAATGACCGTTCGAAGACCAGCAAATACCTACTCGAATTGCAGATATTCCACGAATTGAATCGGCATATCCTTGGATTCCGTGATATTGCTGAATCCGAGAATAACCCCTTCTTTCGGCAGTCCCTTCATGGAAGTCCATGTTTTCGAATGGGACAAGTCGAATCCGACAGCGTCGTTCACATCGGAAACCGGATTCCTTTGGCGTCGACCAGCGCATCCTTGACCTGCTCAAGATCGGCGGCACTCATCACTTCCGCGGGTTTGGTGATGTCGCCGCGATCATTGACTTCGGCGAAAATATCGGTTTCGGCAACAATCATGTTGATCTGACCTGCCGAAACGCGAGCCGTCAACGATGCGGAACCATCTTGCGCGGCATTCTCGCTAATCGCAATGGAGGCATCCGTCCGCACGAGACGCTCGTCTTCAATACCTTGCGTCTTCACAAAATCAGCGCCCAACGCATCAATCTGTTCGGAATATTCCGCCATATCGACACCTTCAAGACTCAGCTCGGCCTCGGGACCTTTTGGTCACATACGAGATGACGAAAGCAAGTACCAAGCCGACCACTGCGATAATGATCAGCACATCGGTCAGAAAGTTCTGCTTGAAGTACGGCCACTTGTCTTTCGGCGGCAGCTCGCGGAAGGTTTTGAATTTCGATTGCTTCGCATACACGTTGGTGGATGCGAGCGCTGCGACCGCATCTTGCTGCTCCTGGGTGAGAACTGGCTTCTCTACTGCATACCAAACCTTCCCGCGTTGTTTCATCGACGCATTCACGCGTCATCTTCATGCGCAGCAACATGCGTTGCTTTCTGACTTCCCTATCTTCCGCCTCGTACCTGATAATTTGCGGCTAGCCGCCGGCCGAAAAAACGACAAGCGGCTAGCAGGAAGGCTGATTTCAAGCCAATCAGTCCAAGCCCTAATCAGCCCATTTAGACCTTGATCATGGCGTATTGGGAGTCGTAGAGGCGATAGTAGGCGCCACGCTTGGCGAGCAGCTCGGCGTGGTTGCCTTGCTCCATGATCTGCCCATGATCGATGTAGCAGATCATGTCCGCGTTCTCTATGGTGGACAGTCGGTGCGCGATGATGAAGCTCGTGCGTCCCTTCAGCAGGTGGTTCAATCCGGCCTGAAGTGCCTCTTCGGTACGCGTATCGATATTCGACGTGGCCTCGTCGAGAATCAGAATGCGCGGATCGGCCAGCAGCACGCGGGCGAATGCAATCAGCTGACGTTGACCAGCGGAAAGCGTGGAACCGCGCTCCTCCACCACCGTGTCGTATCCGTTCGGCAAATCCATAATGAACTCGTGCGCATGCACCGCCTTCGCGGCCGCTTCGATCTCAGCATCGGTCGCATCCAACTTGCCGTAACGGATGTTCTCGCGCACATTGCCGGAGAAAATGAACGTATCCTGCAGCATGACGCCCATCTGCCGACGCAACGATTCCAATGTGACAGAACGCACATCATGACCATCAATTGTGACCGAACCTTCTGCAACGTCGTAAAAACGCGACAGCAGATTGATAATCGTGGTTTTGCCGGCACCGGTCGGACCAACCAACGCAACGGTGCTGCCTGGCTCAACATGCAGATCAACCAGATTGAGAATATTGCGACCGTCAGGCTCGTAACGGAAAACTACATCGTTGAAATCGACGCGTCCTTCGATTTGCGGCAGTTCAGTCGCGTCAGGCGCGTTACGAATCTCCGGCTGCACGTCAAGCGTTTCGAAAATACGCTCAAGATATGCGGAACAAGTGATCAGCTGATTGTAGAAATTGCCGATGCTGATCACCGGATTCCAGAAATTATTCGCATAGCCAACGAACGCGATCAGCACGCCGGTGGAAACGTTCACCGCGCCGAAGCCCGTGACGCCCACATAGTAGATGAATGCGATCGTCATGACGGAAATGGTTTGAATGCCCGGCCACATGAGGAACTGGATATGCACGGCCTTCATCCACGAGGTGCGCACGTCGTCTTGCTGCTCTTGGAAGGTTTTGAACTGCGCCGCCTCCTGGGCGAAGGTCTGCGTGGTTTTCACGCCGGTGATCGACTCGTGAATGAACGCGTTGAGATTGCTCTGCTTGTTCGACAACACCTGATACGCGCGGCGCTGGAAATGCTGCAATACCAGCACCCACGCGATCAGGAACGGGAAGAGCACCAGGCTGAACAGCGCAAGCCGCCAATCGACCACGAACATGACCACCAGCGTGATCAGGAAGGTGAACACGTCGGAAATCACATTGATCAGGCCGGAACTCAACGTGTCGGAAAGCGTGTTCACATAATTGACCACGCGAATCAGGATTTTGCCGTGCGGACGCGAATCGAAATAGCTGAACGGCAGCGTCTGAATATGCGTGAAAATATCGCGGCGCATGTCTTTCAACATGAGCTGACCGACGCGAGTAATTTCGACGGTACGATAACGCAATCCAAACTCATACATCACAATAAGTACGGCCATCAACCCCGTTAATTCACCAAGTAAGGTGAGATTTTTCGAAGGAATCGCGCTGTCAATCATGATTTTCGTCAAATATGGCACGACTACCGCAATGCAGCTCATCATGACGACGACGGCAAGAATGCGTATGATTCGTGACATATACGGCTTTACATAGACGCCGATGCGCAGAATATCATGCAGGTTGATCTGTTCTTCCAGCTCTTCATCTTCGCGGTATGTGTTACGTTTTGCCATGGGTTTTCCCCCTTTCCTGCTTTCCCGCGCCTACGCTTCGAAACCTTGCGAACGACCCGCCTGCAAGCCGAGCTGCCTGTAGTAGATCTCCCAATATCGGCCGTGCGCGGCCACCAGTTCGTCATGCGTGCCGCGCTCCACAATGCGGCCATGCTCAAGCACGAGGATCAGATCGGATCTTTCACCGATGAAATACGGTGTGCGATGGTGACGATGGTTTTCTGTTCGTCCAGTTCGCGCAGATGGCGCTGGATTTCCGCTTCCGTTTCCATGTCGACGGCGCTGGTCGTATCGTCCATGATGAGGATCGACGGATTGTCGGCGAGCGCGCGTGCGAGGCTCAGGCGCTGTTTTTGGCCGCCGGAAAGGCCGACGCCACGCTCTCCGACCACGGTATCGTAGCCTTCCGGCATGCTGCGGATGAAGCCGTCCGCGCCGGCGATGGTGGCCATGCGGCGAATGTACCGTTCGTCGTATTCGCGTTGTTCGCCCGCGCCGAAGCTGATGTTGCCGCCGATGGTGTCGGAGAACAGGAACGTGTCTTGCGCCACGACGCACACTTGCGAGCGCAGTGTGGCGAGCGGCCAGTCTCGCGCGTCGACGCCGTCGATGAGCACATGGCCTCGGTGGGGTCGTAGAAGCGGGAGATGAGGTTGACGAGGGTGGATTTGCCCGCGCCGGTTTCGCCGAGAATGCCGAGTTTGGCGCCTGCCGGAACATGGAAATCGACGTCTTCAAGCACGGGGGTGTCCGGTTCGTCGGGGAAGGCGAAGCTGACATGCTGGAAGTCGATGCTGCCTGCGATGCGGGTTGTGTTGGTTGTTGCAGCGGTTGCGGCCGCTGTGCTGGCGTGATTCGCGTCGGCGCTGTCTCCCGGTTTTTCCGTATTTTCCGGCTTTTCCGTAATACGTGACTGAGCGGTGAGCAGTTTGCGGATTTTGATGCAGGATGCGTTGAATCGCTGCCAGTCGTTGATCAGCCATCCGGATTGGCGTACCGGCCCGTCGATCATCCACAGGTAGGAGTTGAACGCCACGAGATTGCCGAGGGTCATGCGCCCGGTGATGACCAGGAATCCGCCAAATCCAAGCGTGATCAGCTGCAGTGAGAAGCCGAGACCGTCGAGCCATGGCATGTATTTGCGGCTGTTGTAGGCCTGGTCCATGTTGCGTTGCATGTAATCGTCGTTGTGTTTGTCGAATTTTTCGGTTTCATACGGTTCGCGCACGAACGCTTTGACCACGCGGTTGCCTTCGATGTTTTCTTCGACCATTGAGTTCATTTCGGCAAGCGAGTTGCGGATGGCGAAGAACAGTGGTCTTGCGTGCGTGGAGAGTCCGCGCGTAAGGATGAAAATGAACGGCGTGACGCATGCGAGCGCGAGCGCGAGCCGCCAGTCGATGGTGAACATCATGGCGAGCGCGCCAATGAACATGACCACGCAGTCAAGCACCTGGTAGCTCACCCAGCTCAGCGCGTGGCGTATGGCATCGGTGTCGGAGGTCATGCGGCTCATGATGTCGCCGGTACGCGTGTGGTTGAAATAGGTGAAGTCGAGTTCGTGCAGTTTCTCGTATTCGTCGCTGACGAGACGGAATACGGAGTTCTGCCCGAAGCGTTCCATCCACATTTGGTAGCCGTAGCGCGAGGCGACGCGCACGATGGTGAACACGATCATCATGATGCACAGTCGCGTCAGTTCGTCGACTTGGCCTTGCACGATGACACGGTCCACGATGAGGCCTGACAATAGCGGAATGATGAGCGCCATGGTGTTGTTGACGCAGAACAGCACTATCGCGCCGGCCACTCGTGGCAGGTCGGGTTTGCAGTATGGCAGGATCCATTTAAGGTTGCCTGCTTCTGTATTACGATTCGGATCGACGTACATACGTAGCGTTCCTTCGGATTGTTTGCTGGTTGTCTGGGTTTTCGTGGGTTGGTTTTGCGTTTTTGCGTTGCTTTTACGGCCATTCGTTGCCGTTACGATTCACGTCCGTCGTTTGTCGAGCGTCCCGTTGCCGTCTCTCTCGGTCGAAACCCCTGTTCGGATTCGCAAACGCGACTTATTCTATGCGAACCGTTTTTTTGATGCAACGTGAGTGATTTCGGCGTGTCGCAATCGCAATAAAATCAACGCATGTACCGTTACATAAATTCGCTCTGGACGTAAAGGAATATGGGTGATCGCAGTAGCGCTTTCTATATCGAACCGGTACGATATATCGAGGTGCGGCATTCCGATGACGGAACGGCCGCAATCGCATGAACATCATGAAAGGACGGCGTCGATGACGAGCACACAGACCATTGAGGAACTCAGCGCACAATGCGCGGCAAAATATGGCATCACCCGTGAGATGATCGACCATGCGGAACGTTGGACGGAAACCGACGGCGATCTCGAAGGCCTTTCCGAAGAGCGCGTCCGCGGCATTCTCGACATGCGTTTCGGCGCGATCGCGGTTGACACCCCGCGTTCCGAACTGTGGCACACACCTGACACAATCGACGTGATCGAAGATATTCCATACCTGCCTGACGGTGGCTACGATACGGAAGCCGGGCAGTGCAGAGGGCATTTGCTCGACCTGTATCTACCGCACGATGCGGTGCTGCGCTGCGGGCATACGCTGCCGGTGTACATCGATATACACGGCGGCGGTTCACTTACGGATATAAGGAATTGAACCGCAACTTCAACGTGCATCTGGCCGAAACGGGCTTCGCCGTATTCTCACTGAACTACCGACCGGCCCCGCAAACCGATTTGAGGGGTCAGCTGGCGGACGTTCAGGCGGCATTGCGTTGGATCAAGGCGCATTTGACTGATTATCCGGTTAATCCGAACGCCGTGTTCCTCACCGGCGATTCGGCAGGCGGCGCGTTGACCATGCTGACGTTGGCGATTGAAAACAATGCCGAAGCCGCGGCCGCATTCGGCGTGGATGAGCCTTCGGGCATTGGTTTCGCCGGTGCCGCTCCGGTGTGCGGTGCCTACAGTTCCGCATCGTTGGAAACCATGGGAAGCGAACTGACCGTAGGCTACGATCCGAATCGCCGCACCGGACTCGAACAGATGCTGGGCGTCGAATTCTTCGACGGCATCGAAGCCGCCGACCCGAAGTTCCTCACCGCCGAAGGCCTGGCGTTCAACGTCAAACTGCCGCCACTGTTCATCGTGACCTGCGGCGACGATTTCCTCGAGGCCGACAATCTGGCGCTTGCTGCCGCACTGGCCCGCAAGGGAGCCGATTTCGAACTGTTCGACCCGAAGCCACGCCGCCACGAAACGCTCGGCCACGTGTTCGTGATCGGCATGCCATGCTTGACGAAAGCGTGGAATGCTTCGAACGCCTGCGCAGGTTCTCGTACGAGCGCTGCTGAATCACGAATGCCTGCACGCGACCACGCATAATCACCAGCATCACAAACAGCCGACCATGCATTACTCACGCATGGTCGGCCGTTTGTCTTGCAACTCTTTTCGGCAAAATCGCGAAACATAAATCGCGAATCGCACGAATCGCACGAATCGTGTTCAGAAAAGAAGAAAGCCGGCGGAAAGAAGGGCCGCCGGCTGAGAGAGAAGAGAGAAGAAGGGTTCAGTTATGGGGTTCTTCAGGAACCTCGCCAGCCGCCGTAACTGCTGACATGTTCTATATAAGCGCCCGAGTCTTGGAGGAATGATACGTGTTCCTGCCAATTAGCTGAGAAAAATGTATCAGACATGTGAGCGGCCATACACATTCGTGAATTCCGTCGAATGATCGCAACATTACTTCCGATTTGCCCAATCGCACGTCTATATCACTCACCCACTCCGCAAAAATCATCCATTTCACCGGACGATTCTGAAAAAAGCAAAATCATCCATTTCACCGGACGATATGTCGAGCTCAAGATGCTGCCGTTGTCTTTCTCGGAATACCGAAATGCATTGCAACCGACAGCAAATGACAATGCGCTGTTCGACCGGTATCTCACATATGGAGGTCTCCTCTACGTCACACAGCTCACCTTGGATACCATCGGGCTCGGCGACTACCAAGACATTCGACACCGCAACATCCTCGACTGGCTGCTCGAGTAGGACACACTCTCCCGACTGCACAATTTGCGTCCACGGATCACAAGGTACGAAAAATAGCGGGACCAAATAGTTCCTGCATAACGTGCGCCGTGTTCCACCTATGATGGATATATGAAACATTTCGAATATGAAATCTCCGGCATCGACGGCAGCGCAGCGAAATTCGTCGGATATTGCTTGATAACAGCGAAGAAGTCGTTCCCGACCGTGTGCGTCCGTCTGTGCTTGTGATTCCGGGCGGCGGTTACGAAATGACGTCGATCGTGAGGCGGAGCCGATTGCGATGCAGTTTCTTGCGGCCGGTTTCAACGCTTTTGTGCTGCGATATTCGGTGAAGCCTTCCGTTTTTCCAGTTGCGCTGTTGGAAGCTGCCGATGCGATGACGATGATTCGTGAGCATGCCGCCGAGTGGCATGTCGATCCGGATGCGATTGCCGTGATTGGCTTTTCCGCAGGTGGTCATCTTGCTGCGAATCTCGCCACCTCCACCAGCGACGATGTTCTTGTCGCTCATGGTTACGATCCGGATGCGGTGCGTCCGAATGGTTTGATGCTCGCCTATCCGGTGATCACGTCTGGCCCGCTCGCCCATCGCGGCAGTTTCGATTCGCTGCTTGGTGAACGCCGCAACGATTCACAAGCGCTTGAATCCGTGTCGATCGAACGTCATATCGACGCCAAAACACCGCCGGTTTTCGCATGGCATACCGTTCCCGACGAAACCGTGCCATACGAAAACACACTGATGCTGATCGACGCTTGCAAGAAAGCCGGAGTCAGCATCGAAGCGCACCTATTCCCGCAAGGCGGGCATGGACTGTCGTTGGGCACTGCGGAAACCGCATGGCAGGGCGTCAACGGCATTGAACCGAGTATCCAGATCTGGCCGCAGCTGGCTGTCTCTTGGATGCGCAGAACGTTCGCACGATAATCAGCGCAGCAGACGCCGTGACATCTAACCCCATCTAGTCACGTTTCCCGCCTGCGCAACCCGCACCCTGCATCTGCACAACCCATAAAATCGGGTTAAAACCCGGGTTGTGCAGACGCAGAACGCAAGTCGCGCAGACAGCACAACACCCCCGAACCGACCGGATAGACCGAAAATCGTAAGCTCGGGGGCAAAAATCAGCGGGGCTGACGGAAGCGACGATCGCCAATCGGATCGAACGGTGTATGCGGCTCGAGCTGATACCAGTACGCGACGGAAGCGACGTCGTCCTGACGCTCGAAATTGCCGCCCTCCTCAGTACCGATCTGCTGCCATTCCACACGCAAATCATGTTCGAAATAAATCGGATCGGGAATGTGCCAGCGATACAATCCGCGGGTCACCGGCGTATTCACATCCCAATACGCGCTCTCGCGATGCGAGGCGAGACGCTGCGAATAGAACGGGAAACCGACGTACGGCGCACAGAACGTCTGCTCATGCATACGCCCATGCTCGTCGAAATCGGCGAAACTCCACGCGCCACCGAAATAATCCTCGCACCGGTGCTGCACCACGTGGGATACTGGTCGTCCCCATCGATGTACATCTTGACTTCACCCTCGCCCCACCAGCGGCTTTCCAACGCGGTGAGCGCCAGATACGTGCCGATATACGCGCCACGACCATGCACGCCGTCGAGCACCACATAGTCGCGGGCCAGTTCGGTGACGCGCTCGCGACGCCACTGCGCATGAAAACGCATGGTGCCGGCCGGAAGCGCGTCATATTCGGTGTAGTCGATCTGGTAGAAGAACGCGGGAACGTCTTCATTGTGATCGTTGCGGAGCACGATGCGCGCATGTTCGAACGGCATGGAGAAGTAGCAGTTGAAACCGCGATTGGGCACGACCACCACCGGCATCGAATTGACTCGGCAGGCCTGCGCGTGGCCGCAGCAGAAGAAGTCGCCGACCGGGCATTGCACGGACGGGGTCTCCTCGCCATCCCAATAGAATTCCAGGATCAGGTTGCGAAGCACGTTCGGACCGGTAGACGACGTGCGGTCGGTGACCGTCATCCAAATATGGCGGATCACGCCCGGACCGTCCACATCCATCAAAGTGACGCTCTCCCCCGCTTTTACGGTCTGGATGCAGGGGCTGCCCTTGCGCGACGGGCCAAGTGCACTGGCTGCAGTGGCCGCAGCGCCCTTGCCGCCCGTGGGATTCTCGGCGTTCACGCAACGTGTGCGCCTGGTGCCGCAACCGCAAGCAAGTCCAGCGGACTGCGCGCGGCGAACGCACCCAACGAATCAACCTGCATATCGTGACGTGAGCTGTTTTGCATGGTGCTCCAATCGTTATCTCGAGTCATAAGAAACCCCTTTTCCCGCTACTTTACGGCACCAGCGGTAATGCCCTGCGACAACTTGCGCTGGAAAATAATGAAGAAAATAATAGTCGGCACAATGCTCAGCAGCGAAGCCGAAGCAAGTGTGGTCGCATCCATCGTGCGTTGGCCCTGCAATGTGGCGAGCGCCAGCGGAATGGTCTGCACGTCGTCGCCCATCAGGAATGCCATCGGAATCATGTATTCGTTCCACGTCCACACGAAGAAGAACACGAACAGCACGCTGATGGTCGGCCAGGAAATCGGCAGCACCACCTTACGCAGAATCTGCCAGCGCGAGGCGCCGTCAATGGCTGCCGCTTCGAGAATGGCCTGCGGGAACGTACCGTATACGGACGACAGCAGATACGTGCCATACGCACTTTGAATGATGGTGAAGATGATGATGATCGCCAGTTTGGTGTTGTACAGTCCGACCTGCTTGAACATGGTGTACAGCGGGTAGAGCAGCGCTTCCTGCGGCATCATATTGGCAAGCATGATGGCGAGCACAATCCAAGTGTTGCCTTTGACCCTGCCGATGCCGAGCGCGAAGGAGTTCAGCACGGAAAGCACGACGGCGGCCACAGCCACTACCAGCGAAATAACCAAGCTGTTCCAGAATTTCAGCGGGAACTTGGTGGTGGTCCAGAAGGAGATGATGCCGTCCATGGTGAAATGCTTCGGCAGCGAAAGCGGGCCTGTTGCATTGTAATCGGCGGGTGTTTTGAACGCGTTGACGGTGAGCACGAGCAACGGGAAAAGCACGAGCAGTGCGGCTGCGATGAGCACGATGAGGGTGATCCAGTCGCCGGTCGAGCGCACATGTTGGGTTTTCTTGGATGCTTTCCGCGCTGCCGATGCGGTCATGGTTTGCGTCATGGTTGTTTCCTCGACTTTCGAAGTCTTGCGAGTCTTGCGAGTCTTACATGTTACGGGTCAGTTGCGGTTTGAACCGTTCAGACCAGTTCCTTTTCGACGTGCTTCTGCACCATGGTGAACACGATGGAGAACACGATGATGACCACGGTGAGCGCTGTGGAGATGGCCGCGCCGTAGCCGACTTGTTGCACTTGGAAGAATTGATTGTAGGAATAGTATGATGGCACGGTGGTTGCCGTTCCCGGCCCGCCTTTGGTGAGCAGATAGACCGGTGCGAAGGTTTTCAGCGCGCCGATGGTGGCGGTGAGGATGACCACCAGCAGCTCGGGAATGATGGACGGCAGCGTGACCACACGGAATTTCTGCCACCAGTTGGCTCCGTCAAGACCGGCCGCCTCGTAAAGTTCAGGATCCACGCGCTGCAGACCGGACATGAAGATCACGATCGGATAGCCCAACTGGATCCACACCAGAATGAACATCAGCACCGGAAGCGCGCTATCAGGGCTGCCGAGCCAGTTATGCTGCAACGATCCCAGGCCGAGCTTGACGAGCAGCGCGTTCACCGCGCCATCTTCCGGACGGAAGATCCAGCCCATGATGATGGCCGCGACAGCAACCGGCAGCAACTGCGGCAGGTAGAACATGGCTCGCAGGAAGGAAGCCGTCTTGCCGCCGAATTTCTTCTGAATAACGTCAGTCAGCAGTGACGAAAATAAATAGTCCAAGAATCGTAGGAATAACTACGATAGCCACAATAATCCAGAATGAATTAGCGAATGAAATCAGAACGTGGAATCAGCGAACAGACGTTTTCCAATTCTGCAATCCAACGAATTTAACCGGGCCGACTCCACGCCATCGAGTGAAACTCAAGTAAATGTTCCACACGAAATTGGAATAACGACGATAACGAGCAGACCTACCAGTCCGGGAACAAGATATGGTACGAATTTTTGCGGAACGGTTTCCGGGAACCTTGACATTGAGACTCCCCGTTTTGGTCTTTCTTTGACATTTTTGGTCTTTTCCTTGGTTGCGTCTGCGTTGCCTGTGAATATTTACGTATGCGAATATTGGTTCGCAAGTTGTTAA
>ENA-OQAJ01000112-OQAJ01000112.1-human-gut-metagenome-genome-assembly--contig:-NODE-112-length-24242-cov-2.074311_pt1 | contig 24242 bp, 41 predicted proteins | sample MGYA00242736_ERZ504529 | MGnify/ENA primary metagenome ERZ504529 (study PRJEB26092, sample SAMD00036275) | human gut metagenome | host: Homo sapiens | study: EMG produced TPA metagenomics assembly of...
TGTGGTGACGGCGCAGATTCACTGGCCTTCGATCTCCCCGATCACTGTCAGAAGTTCCACCTTATGTTTCCGGGAATTTCCATCCAGCACGACCTGTCCGGTTTCCTGGATCTGCTTATCCTGGCTTTCTTCACGGTCCAGTTCCTTCTGTTTTCCCTCTTCTTTATTTTTTTCCATAAAAAATACCTCCGGAATCTGAAATTCTGGAGGTATTATATGCAAAAATATTACTTTTCTATTCAGAGATCACTCGTCCCAGTTTGTCCATACATCAGTAACATCATCATCCTCATCAAGAAGATCCAGTGTTCTGTGGAGATCCTTGATCGCCTGGTCATCGGTGAGCTCTACGTAGGTCTGCGGGATCATGGCGATCTGCGCCTCCATAAGCGGAATTCCGGCTTTCTCAAGAGCCTCACGTACAGCGCTGAAATCATCCGGATCTGTGAGAATCTCGAAGCTGTCTTCCTCCTCACTAAAGTCCTCTGCACCTGCGTCCAGAGCTGTCATCATCAGCTCGTCCGCATCCATCTCACCGCACTCATCTTCAAGCTCTTCTTTGTCGATGATGATCTGGCCTTTCTGATCGAACATAAAGGATACGCATCCCTGGGTTCCGATGCTTCCGTTACCCTTGGTAAAAGCGTTACGTACATTACCGGCAGTACGGTTCTTATTATCTGTAAGAGTCTCCACGATAATGGCAACACCGTTCGGGCCATATCCTTCGTATACAGCTTTCTCATAGCTATCTGCAGAATCAGCACCTGCTGCCTTCTTGATTCCACGGTCGATGGTATCGTTCGGCATATTGTTTGCTTTTGCTTTTGCGATGACATCACGAAGTTTGCTGTTGTTTGCAGGATCCGAACCGCCGGCCTTTACGGCCATAACGATCTCACGGCCGATGACTGTGAAGATCTTACCCTTCTTGGCATCATTTTTCTCTTTCTTATGTTTGATTGTTGGCAAATTTTGAATGTCCTGACATGTTATCTTCCTCTCCTTGTTACCGTATATTTTCTTTCGTGCCCTTGCTTGTTCCGGGTACCGTTTTACATAATTGCAACTCGGTTTAATATAGCACTTATGGAAGATTTCGTCAAGAATCAGAATCCAAACCTGTCAAAAATCCCATGAAATCGCCCTAAAATGTAAGTTCCAGGCTGATCTCAAGTGCATGATTCACCTTATCAAGCATAACACTGTCCAGATGACACACCTTATCTTTCAGCCGCCGTTTATCAATGGTGCGAAGCTGTTCCAGAAGGATCACGGAATCCTTCTCGATCCCATAAGCAGATGCATCGATCTCAATATGTGTCGGCAGTTTTGCCTTGTTCATTTTGGATGTAATCGCCGCACAGATCACTGTGGGGCTGTGTCGGTTGCCCACATCGTTCTGAATGATCAGCACCGGCCGTATTCCCCCCTGTTCACTGCCTACAACAGGCCTTAAGTCCGCGTAAAAAATATCCCCTCTTTTTATAACCACACAATTCACACTCCGATTCTGGTCCGACTTTTTTTATAAGCCGTATTCCTTTTTACAGATAAGTATTTCCACAATTCCTCTGTGTATACCATGCGTGATACTTTTTTACCGGACTTCTGCCTGGTTCGAAGTCTTAATAAATCTGAAATCTATAAATTTACTGGAAAAGCTCTCTTCTTCTCCGCATTCCTTTCCGTCTTTGATATAAATCCTTGGAACTCGTTTGCTGATCTCACAGACAAAACTCATAGGAAAATCTTCCGGAAAGATCACCCAGAGTTTCCACACTGATGAATTCATCTCCATCTCTTCCCATCAGTGTCACCTCATCACCGGCTTTTACCTCCGGGATATCTGTAACATCCACCATAAACTGGTCCATACAGACACGACCAAGGATCGGAGCTTTTTTGCCATGGATCAGGACCCAGCCTTTATTGGAAAGCTGTCTGGGATATCCGTCCGCATAACCTACCGGAATCGTTGCCATTCTGGTAAAACGCTCCGTAACAAAAGTTCCGCCATAACTTACCGCAGTCCCACGCTCCACATTTTTTATATAGGATACATGGCTTTTTAATTCCATGGCAGGAGTCAGCTTCACAATATCCCGCTCCACTTCTTCGGATGGATAGATACCGTAGATCGTGATACCGGCGCGGACTACATTAAGATTTGCCTCCGGCACACGGATGATACCCGCACTGTTGGAACAATGGCGTACCGGAATATGAACGCCTCTCTTCTCCAGAAGATCCGCAAAACGGAGATAACGGTCAAGCTGCACCAGTGCCGGAGACCGGTCAAACTCATCCGCTCTGGCAAAATGGGTAAACATTCCCTCGATCACCAGATTCGGGATTTTTGAGATTTCTTCGATCTTTACCGCGTTTTCCGGAATATCCGCATATCCGATCCTTGTCATTCCCGTATCCAGAGCCAGATGAATATGTACATTTTTTCCAATGCGTGCACCAGCTTTTGCATATTCTACTGCTGTGTTAAGATCCGATATTGTGATCCGGACATCATTCGCAGCAAGTTCCTCATAGTATTCCTCAAACACAAGGCCAAGGATCAGGACAGGCTTGGTGATTCCTGCATGTCGAAGTTCCAGCGCTTCTTCTGCGGTAGCCGTGGCAAATCCCCAGATATAGTCATAATCCTGGATCAGACGTGCAATAGCTCTGGCACCATGGCCATAACCGTCCGCTTTGATCACAGCAATGATCTTTGTCCCTTCTTTGACATTTTTATGCATTTCCTCAAAATTGTGAGCAATGGCATCCAGTGATACCAGTGCCTTGACTCTCTCGTATTTTTTCATGATTTTGACTCCTCTTCACATATCGCTAAAGCCCGGGGCAGATATGCGATGATATCTCCCGCCAGCATACTGCGTTTTCCTTTTTCTGCAGCTGCAAGATCACCGCAAAGTCCGTGAAGATAAACACCTAACGCGGCCTTTAAAACCATGGAGGGCTGTTCCTCCGTTTTCAGATACATACATAAGATCCCGGCAAGAAGTCCGGCAAGTACATCCCCGCTTCCTGCAGTTGCCATTCCGGAATTACCGGAAAGATTCAGATAAATATCATCTTTGCCGTCTGTAACAACCGTACATGCATCTTTCTGAACACATACCGTTCCTGTTTCCTTTGCATAATCCACAGCTGTCTGTGCGATTGTTTCCTGAATTTCTCCAATGGATCTGCCGCAGAGTCGGCTCATCTCTCCAATATGAGGAGTCAGGACTACATTCCCGCCCAAAAATTCCTTCCACTGCGGATGCATAGCCAGAAGATTCAGTCCATCCGCATCCAGGATCAGCGGTTTCTTCTCTCTGGCAGCTGCCGTAAGAAACCACTGTGCTCTCTCACGGCTTGCCACCGATGTTCCAAGCCCTGGACCGATGACGATCACGTCACACCAGGAAAGAAGCTGTTCGTTGGATTCTTCGTCAAACCTGCTGCATACCATTGCTTCCGGAAGAAGGATCTGCAAAGGAATCCTGTTCTCTTCCACAGTCTGGATCTTTACCATTCCCGCTCCGGTCCGAAGTGCCGCGCTGGCACTCAAATAAGCAGCACCACACATTCCTGCACTTCCGGTAACAAAAAGTATCTTTCCAAAAGTCCCCTTGTTCCCACCGGGATCACGTTCCGGAAACAGTTTCAGATCTTCTTTCTCCAGACATCTCGCCGATGCTTTTACAGCTTCCTGCTCATAGATCCCAATGTCAGCTATAACGATCTTTCCCGCATACAGCCTTCCCGGATAAAAACAAAGACCTCTTTTCCGGTAACCAAAAGTAACGGTAAGATCGGCACTGAAGGCAATTCCCATTTCCAGGCCAGTATCTCCGTTCACTCCTGATGGGATGTCAACAGCAATTTTTTTCGCCCGGCACTGTTCATCTCGTGGATGATCTCAGCATAATGTCCCTCGATCGGACGCGCCAGGCCTACGCCAAACACGGCATCTACTATAGTAGTATATTCATCCCAGGCCGGGTTATTCACTTCCGGGACCTGATAACCTGTAGCGATCTTATACTGAAGCAACGTTTCCCTGGTCATTTTTCTTTGTTTCGGCCATATAAAATTCAGCCCGAACACCTTTCAGATGAAATAATCTGGCAATGGCAATACCATCTCCTCCGTTATTTCCACTCCCGCATACCACCAGGATCTTCTCGCTCTTCCCAAGATATTTCTCTGTTTCCTCAACTACTTTCAACGCTGCCCGCTCCATCAGAACTTCAGAAGCAACCCCGATCTTGTGGATCGTAGCATTATCCAGCTTCTTCATTTCTTCGCAGGTAACAATTTTTTTCATGCTGCACTTTGCCTCCCCTCTTTAACAGAGAAAGCTGCCGTTTCCGGCAGCCCGCTAAAATTTATTTCTCTACATGTTCCTGCCTGTATTTGCTCAGATTATAAGACAGTGTCATCAGGCTCTCAGAAAGATGCACGTTCTCTACGATCACATCATCCGGTGTCTCAAGATCAAGATGTGCAAAATTCCAGATTGCCTTGATCCCGTTCTCCACCAGAATATCTGCCATTTCCTTGGCCTTATTCTTCGGAAGAGTGAGAATTGCGATCTCTACGTTATTTTCTCTCAGGAAGAATGGAAGTTCGCTGAGCATCTGGATCTCAAGTCCGCGAACCGCAATGCCTTCCAGCACAGGATTTACGTCAAAGATTCCTACCAGCTTAAATCCCCTTTTCTCAAAATCCACATAATTGGCAAGTGCCTGTCCAAGATTACCGGCACCAGGATGATCATCGGGTGGCGATATCCAGTCCCAGGATCTTACCGATCTCTGTATAAAGATAATGTACATTATAGCCATACCCCTGCTGCCCGAAACCGCCGAAATTATTAAGATCCTGACGGATCTGAGAAGCTGTGGTATGCATCTTCTTACTTAATTCATTGGAAGAAATACGCTCTACATTGTCTTCCATCAGCTCTCCTAAGTAGCGGTAATAGCGTGGCAGACGCTTAATCACCGCTTTCGAGATTTGTTTTGTCTCCACGATAGTTTCCCTCCTTACTTTACACTAGGTTAATTATACCGAATTGACATTTTCCTGTCAATCAAACTTGTAAGTTATGTACAAATTTCTTCATATTTTTTAAAAAATTGATTTTTTCTTTGAATTCCTGGCGGTTTCCGTTATAATAAGTGGAGGATTTTCCCTGTTTATTTACTATTCAGGGATAATTCTTTATACAGGAGGACAGTTTTTATGATTTTATCATGTCAGAATATATGCAAAGCTTTTGGCGAAAAAGTAATTTTAAATGATGCATCTTTTCATATTGAAGACCGGGAAAAGGCAGCTCTTATCGGATGTAACGGTGCTGGAAAGACTACTCTTCTTCGCATCATCATGCAGGAGATTTCCGCGGATTCCGGCACAGTAGTACTTGCCCGGGACAAAAAATATCGGCTATCTTGCCCAGTACCAGGATATCCACGGACACCATACCATCTACGAAGAGCTTCTTACCACCAAACAGCATATTATCGATATGGAACGCCGTATCCGTAATATGGAGCAGGAAATGAATACCGTAAAAGGCGATGACCTGAACCGCCTGATGGAGACATATACCCGTCTCACCCATCAGTTTGAACTGGAAAACGGCTATGCTTACAAAAGTGAGCTCACCGGTGTCCTGAAGGGTCTTGGTTTCACGGAAGAAGATTACGACAAACAGATCGAGAAACTTTCCGGAGGCCAGAAAACCCGTGTGGCACTTGGAAAGATGCTTCTCTCCAAGCCGGATATCCTTCTTCTGGATGAGCCTACCAACCACCTGGATATGGAAAGCATCTCCTGGCTGGAAACTTATCTTCTGAATTATCCGGGAGCTGTTTTCATCGTTTCCCATGACCGTTATTTTCTGGATAAAGTCGTCACTAAAGTTGTGGAGATCGAAGCCGGACAGACACGTGTCTACAGCGGCAACTACTCCGCCTATGCCCTTAAGAAGGCGCAGCTGCGCGATGCCCAGTACAAGGCGTACTTAAACCAGCAGAGAGATATCAAACATCAGGAAGCAGTCATTGCCAAACTGAAATCTTTTAACCGCGAAAAATCCATCAAGCGTGCAGAAAGCCGCGAGAAGATGCTGGACCGTGTACAGCGTATCGAAAAACCTCTGGAAATCCAGGACCGTATGCGTATTTCCCTGGAACCGCGTGTATTAAGCGGAAATGATGTACTCCATGTGGAGGAACTTTCCAAATCCTTCCCGGGGCAGACCCTGTTTTCTGATATTTCTTTTGATATCAAGAGAGGGGAACGTGTAGCTCTTATCGGCAATAACGGAACCGGAAAAACAACGATGCTGAAGATCATCAACGGACTTATCGAGGCAGATGCCGGCAAGTTTTCCCTGGGTTCCAAAGTTCAGATCGGATATTATGACCAGGAACATCATGTTCTTCATATGGATAAAACTATTTTTCAGGAAATTTCGACACGTATCCGACTCTTACCGAAACGGAGATCCGAAATATGCTTGCAGCATTCCTCTTTACCGGGGATGATGTATTTAAAGAAATCTCCGCACTTTCCGGTGGAGAAAGAGGTCGTGTTTCTCTTGCCAAGCTGATGCTTTCCGAAGCCAATTTCCTGATCCTGGATGAGCCTACCAACCATCTGGACATTGCTTCCAAGGAAATCCTCGAGGAAGCGCTGGTAAGCTACACCGGTACCGTCCTTTATGTCTCTCACGACCGTTACTTTATCAACCAGACCGCAACCCGGATCATGGAGCTTACCAACCAGGCCGTAGTAAATTACATCGGTGATTATGACTATTATCTGGAGAAAAAAGAAGAGCTGACCAGTGCTTACGCTCCGGGAAGTGACTCTTTGGAAGCGCCATCAGAAGAAAAGGCCGTTTCCGAAAACAAGCTTTCCTGGCAACAGATGAAAGAAGAACAGGCCAAAAAAAGAAAGCGGGAAGCCGAACTGAAAAAAGTAGAAGCCCGCATTGAAGAACTGGAAACAAGAGACAGCGAAATTGATGAAACCATGGTTCTCCCGGATGTCTGTACTAACGTTGCGGAATGTACCAAACTGAGCCGTGAAAAAGCAGCTATCGCCGAAGAACTGGAAGAACTTTATGAAAAATGGGAAGAGCTGGCCTGATGGTCAGCTCTTTTTGCCGGTTGATCCGGCGCTACATCTGTCCGTTTATAACAGTTCCTTCAGAAGATTCTCTTCAAACTGAGGCACACAGGCAAGAATGTCTTCATTTTTAAGATAAGATGGTTCTTCACCTTTCCAATTCTTTACTACACCGCCGGCTTCACGAAGGATAACTGTTCCCGCGGAATAATCCCAGGGTTTCAGGTCACGTTCAATATATCCATGCTCTCTTCCGCAGGCAACATAACACATGTCAAGTTCTGCAGAACCGGTACGTCGGAAATCCCCGCATTTCATAAAAATGCTGTAAAAAAAAAATGGGAAAACAGATTTCTGGCTTCCTCTTTTTTTATAAGGAGTGGAACCATAGGAAATAACCGCATCACCAAAATCCGGAGTATCCGATACCTGGATCTTTCTGCCATTAAGATAAGCACCTTCCCCTTTTGCCGCCTGGAACATTTCATCAGTAAAAGGATTGTAAACAATTCCAAAAACGATCTCGCCTTTTTCATAAAGTCCCAGTGCCACAGCACTCATATGAAAATCACGGATCAGATTGGTGGTTCCGTCAATAGGATCAAGGATCCAGTAGGTTTCCTCCTTTGAAAGCCCCAGATTCTCTTTCTCTTCCGCGATCAGGGAAATTTCCGGAAAAACCTTTCCAAGTTCTTCTTTCAGAAAGTTCTGTACAGCCAGATCTACATTTGTCACATAATTGGCAGCACCTTTTATCATCACTTCTTCCTCATCCATCTCTTTCAGGATAAGATCTTTTGTCTGTTTTACAAGATCTGCCACTTTTTTTCTGTTCTTCTGCAGAAATCATTCTATTTCCTCCTTCACCATAAGCCATTTCTGATCTAACGGATCAGTCTGCCAAGCTGCTGTTCGAAACATACACCATCATTACGGTCTGTTCCCTCTCCACTGCGTCCCGGATAGAAGCAGAGATAAAATCCACTGCCATGTTTACACAGTTTTCCATAGGATATCCCTTCACCAGCCCCGCACTGAGTACAGAGGCAAAAAGATCTCCGGTACCGGAATAACTGCCACCTGTTTTCCCGGTCGAATACCCAGGAGCACTTTTCTTTTTCCAGAACAAGATTTCCCATTTTCAGTGGTTCGTCCTCTTCCCGGTGATCCACTCCGGTGATCACGACCGCAGGAAGAGAAAATCTCTTTGCAAGTCTGTATCCGGTTTCCCTGATCTGTGCCAGCCGTTCCTCACCGGAAAAACTCTGAAATTCCTTCCAGATTTCTTCCATTTTATTTTTCCCATAAAGAAGGAGCAATGCTTCTGTCAGATTTGGGGTGAGTCACATAGGAACGTCTGGCCAGTTCCCGAAATCTGCTGCAAAGTTCTTCTGTATAGATGGGATAAACTGCTCCGTCATCTCCCATTACCGGATCTGTCAGGATCAGCGTATCCTCTCCTGCAAATGTATCAATAAATTTCAGGATCTTATCGGCCTGTTTCTCATCCGAGAGAAATCCCGTGTAAATTCCGTCCGGAACAAATCCTCGTTTTTTCCATTCTTCCATATATGGAGCCATATGTTCTGTAAAATCTTCACAGAAATAGGTTTCATAGCCTGTCTGATTACTTAAAACAGCGGTGGGAAACGGACATGCCTGCACTCCCATCACCGAGATCACGGGAATTGCCGCTGTCAGCGAGCACTTTCCCAGCCCGGAAAGATCATTGATCACTGCTATTTTCTTCATCTCACTTCTCCAGTCTTGAGTTTTTTTCTGTATTATTATAGAATGAATTGTCAGGTTTACGCAATCATTTTTGGAAGGAAATTATCATACCTATGTTAAATATATCCACAGAACACAAAAAGAACATCTCTACCTGGAGGTTTATCATTATTACCGGAAACTGATCATGGAAGAACGTCTTCTTCCGGGCAGCAAAATGCCATCACTCCGTAAATGCGCCCAGGAACTGAAATTAAGCCGTACCACTATAGAAAATGCATATCTTCAGCTTGCGGCAGACGGTTATATCATTGCCAAGGCACAGAGTGGTTATTACGTCACAGACATTGCCACCAAACAGCATCCTGTCATCCTGGAAAAGCATTCCGAAAACATGGTTCCCTGCCTTTATGATTTTGCTTCTTCCGGTGTTGACCGGGAGAGTTTCCGTTTTGATCTGTGGCAGCGCTATATCAAAAGTGCTCCCCGTCAGGATAACCGTATGCTTTCCTACGGAGAACCCCAGGGGGAAAAAGATCTCCGGGAGGTTCTTTCAGATTATATCCGGGAACGGCGAAATGTGATCTGTTCCCCTGACGATATCGTGGTAGGTGCCGGACTTCAGAGCCTTCTCCAGATCCTCTGCCCTCTGATCCGGGAGAGAAAAACCGTTTCATTCCCTACCCCGTCATTTATCCAGGGCAGTACGATTTTTGAAGATTACGGATTTGATGTCCATTACCGGGACAAAAACTGCGATGTGATCTATGTTTCCCCTGCCCACATGACCAAGTGGGGAGAGATCATGCCGGTGAAACGGCGTCTGGAACTGATCCATCATGCGGAAGCAAACAACCACCTTATCATTGAAGATGATTTTGAAAACGAATTTGTTTACCTGCAGAAACCTACTCCTTCTCTCTTTGGACTTGCAGGCGGGGAAAATGTTGTTTATATTGGTTCCTTTTCCAGACTTCTGCTGCCTTCGATCCGCGTAAGCTTTATGGTACTGCCTTCATCCCTCCGGGAACTGTATGCCCCAAAAGCTTCCTTTTATAATCAAACCGCTTCCAAGGCAGAACAGATTGCTCTGTGTCAGTTTATCCGTGACGGACATCTGGTTTCCCAGACAAGAAAGCTTCGCCGTCTGTACGCCCAGAAGCTGAAATCTCTTTCCTGTGCGGTACGGGAAGTCTTCGGAACAGACTGCCAGATCAAAACAGGCCGCCGGAACCAGTCTGGCTCTTACAATTCCCTGCACTGTCAACGGTAAAACACTGAAAGAGGCAGCTCGTGCAGAGGGTATGCGTCTGGAAATCCTGAAAGAAACTTCCAGTGACATTACCCTGGTTCTTTCCTGTTCTTCCATTCCCGTAAAAGATTTTCTGCCTGCATGTCAGCTGTTGAAAAATATTTCAGACAACTGCTGCAGCTTTTCTGCTTCTTCGGACATCCTTTCATAAAAAAAGGGCCTTCGCTGCTGTTTCTGAAAAAACAGACCACGAAGGCTCTTTCTTTATTCTTTAATCTCTTCGATTATCGATCATATAAAGCAGTGCATTTACAATACATGCGGCTATATTACTTCCGCCTTTGCGTCCTTTTGCAACAATATAAGGCACATCTGCGTGCATGATCAGTTCCTTCGACTGCACTACATTCACAAATCCGACCGGAACACCAATGATAAGCTCCGGAGAAATTTTTTCCCTCCTCGATCAGCTCATAAAGGCGGACCAGTGCAGTAGGCGCATTTCCAATGGCAAAGATCAGCTTCTCATCCATTTCTGCTGCTTTATCCATACAGGCAGTGGCTCTTGTAGTCCCGTTTTTTTTCGCAAGAGCAGCCACATCCTCATCTGACATAAAACAGTACGCTTCTCCACCGTAACGTGCAAGCGCCCGCTTATTAATACCCGCTTTTGCCATCTGGGTATCTGTGACAATGCACGCACCATTTCTGATCGCTTCCATTGCTTTTTCCACGGCACCATCCGAAAAGCAGAGATTTTCTGCATAGTCAAAATCCGCACTCGTGTGGATACAGCGTTTTACGATCAGTTCTGTTCCCGGGATCAGCGGTGTATCCCCAAGTTCTTCTGTAATGATCTCAAAACTTCTTTTTTCGATCTCCATGGGTTTTACATTTTCAAGCTCAACTTTCATTTCTGTTCATCCTCCGTAATCCCGTTTCCAGTATCTCATATATTTTTTTTTCATATCCAGATGCTTCCGAAGCTCAGCTGCCAGGATATCATACTGTTGCTCTTTAAATGCCGCAAAATCTACCCCTGTCATATTCTCCACATCAATTCCTTTTTTTTCACCGATAACACGGATCATGGCTTCTGCTGATGCTTCCTTATCAAAAATGCCATGGATATACGTTCCACAGACATTTCCGGAAAAGCACCTTCTTCTTTCTTTTCGCCGCTGACACTGTCTGTGATCCTGGTGACAGTTCCGGCATTTTCTTTCAGGATACTCTCTCCCATATGGATCTCATAACCCTCAACCTCTGTACCGGAAAGCGGTGCGAACACTCCGGAAAGCTCTCCAAAATGTCCCTGTACTCTTGTCCTTGTCTTCTTTTCGGCAAATACCGTCTCCATCGGCAGCAGGCCCATCCTTTCATGGAACCTCCGTTTTCAACACCATGAGGATCACTTAATGTCTCCCCAAGCATCTGATAACCGCCGCAGACGCCAAAGATCAGCTTGCCTCTGGAAGCTTCCTTTAAGACTGCCGCCTCCATTCCGCTCTCCCGCATCCAGATCAAATCACCCATGGTATTCTTCGTTCCCGGAAGAATGATCATATCCGGCGAATGGAGATCTCTCGGGTGCTTCACATAACGCAGGGAAACTCCCGGAATACTTTCAAAAGGATTAAAAATCTGTAAAATTGGAGATCCTTGGTGTACGGATCACCGCAATATCAACAACTCCGGCTTCCTGCTTCCGGTCAAAACGCTCCGTCAGGCTGTCTTCATCTTCTACCTGGATATCCAGATAAGGAGCCACACCGACCACCGGGATCCTGCTTCTCTCTTCCAGCATTTCCACACCCGGGTCCAGAATGGTCTTATCTCCACGGAACTTGTTGATGATCAGTCCCTTAACCATCGCCTTTTCGTCTTCTTCCAGAAGTTCCACTGTACCGATCAGCTGTGCAAAAACGCCTCCCCTGTCAATATCACCAACAAGGAGGACCGGTGCCTTGGCCATTTTTGCCATTCCCATATTTACGATATCTTCATCTTTAAGATTGATCTCTGCCGGGCTTCCTGCACCCTCGATCACAATAATGTCATTTTCTTCGGCAAGGGCATTGTAGGCTTTCATAACATCCGGAACCAGTGTTTTCTTATATTTAAAATAATCTCTGGCACTCATGTCCCCAGAACTTCCCCGTTTACGATCACCTGGGAACCAACATCATTGGTAGGCTTCAAAAGGATGGGGTTCATAAGAACCGAAGGTTGATCCCGGCTGCTTCCGCCTGCATGACCTGAGCCCTTCCCATCTCCAGACCATCCTCTGTGATAAATGAATTCAGCGCCATATTCTGTGATTTAAAAGGAGCCACGCGATAACCATCCTGTTTAAAGATCCTGCAAAGCCCTGCAGCAAGCAGGCTTTTTCCTGCATTGGACATGGTTCCCTGTACCATTATTGCTTTTGCCATAATATACCTCCCTCAAGTACTTCGATCAGTCTTATATTCTCCTCATGACGCTTCACAGCAACCCGGTAATAACCTTTTTTCAGACCAGGATAATTGCTGCAGTCACGGATCAGTATTCTCTTCCGCAAACAGAAATCAAACAATTCTTCCGGGCCTTTAAAGAAAATATAATTGGCCTCTGACGGAAATACCTGATATCCGATACGGGTCATCTCCTCTTTCAGCCACTGTGCTTCCTGAAAAACAAGCTGCCGTCCCTTTTCCACATACTCCGTCTCTTCAAGTGCCTGGATTCCTGCTGCCTGTGCCATGGTGGAAACGTTCCAGGGCTGAACGCACAGTTCCATTTTTTCCAGAAGTTTTCTGTTGGAACAGAGGCCATATCCAAGACGTACACCGGCCATAGCATACCGTTTTGTAAATGCCTTCAGGATAAAAAGATTGTTAAATCCGGAAAGTGAACGTTTCAGAGAATACTCCTGCGGCTCTTTTACAAAATCAAGAAAACACTCATCCACAACCAGAAGGATCTCAAGCTTTCTGCATTTTTCCAGGATTTTTTTCAGAAGCCTGTGTGGGATCAGCATGCCGGTAGGATTGTTGGGATTGCATAAAAAAGCTATATCCAGACCTTTATGGAGGATATCCAGATACGAATCACCCAGTACAAATCCGTCATTTTCTGTGAGCATATAATATTCCAGCTCACACCCCATACTTGCCAGTGCCTGTCCGTACTCTGCAAATGTAGGCGCAGGGATCAGTGCCCTTTTGGGATTTACCGCACGGCAGAGCGTAAAGATCACCTCTGCCGCCCCGTTTCCGCAGACAATTTCTTCTTCTTTTACACCTTCATACTCTGCGATTTTTTCCCGGAGAAGGCTGCACCCCACCTGAGGATACTGTGCAATATGATCCAGACTGCGAATAATGGCCTGTTTCACACGTTCCGGTGTCCCAAGCGGATTTAAGTTTGCTGAAAAATCCAGGCAGTCTTTATATTTATATACGTCTCCCCCATGTATGTGTTTTGTCATTGGTCATTCTCCTGTCTGTTCTGTAATTGTCTTCTCTGCTTTTTCACAGTCTGTTAAAGAAACATCAAACGGATTCCTGCACTGATCGCCGCAAAAACGATCACGCCCAGCACAGATGCCGCATACATCAGACGGTTGGCTCTCCTGATATCTTCCGGCTCCACCGGACGGATCGGATCACCAATCGTAGGTTTTTCATATAATTTTCCAAAATAAATATGCATTTCCAGCAAGCTGTACATCCAGAGCGCCCGCCATGGCAGCTTCGGTCTGTGCGGAGTTGGGACTTGCATGGTTTCTCCGGTCTCTTTTGTAGATCTTTGCCGCATTCTTCGTATCCATCCCTGTAAAAACAGTTCCTGCTACCATCAGCCAGCCGGAGAGCCTGGCAGGGATATAATTTGCCAGATCATCCAGTTTGGCTGCAACACGGCCAAAATACAGGTATTTATCATTTTTGTACCCCAGCATGGAATCCATGGTATTGATGCCTTTGTACAGAAACATCAGCGGCACACCACCAATGGCCATATAAAGCATGGGCGCGATAACACCATCCGAAGCATTTTCCGCAACTGTTTCCACCGCTGCTTTTGTCACACCGGTTTCCGTAAGCTCTTTGGTATCACGGCCAACGATCATGGAAACCGCATAACGCGCCTCATCCAGTGTCCCGTTTTTCAGGCTGTCATAAACTTTCATGCTTTCATCTTTCAGAGAACGGGTGGCAAGCAGCTGATAGCACCAGAATACCTCCAGCACAAAACCGGCCACCGGCAGAAAACGATAAAGATAATAAAGGACCAGAAATGGCACACCACCACTGAACAGACAGATAAGAACTACGGTCACAAAGCCTCCTGCCAGCTCTCCTCCATGACTTTTCGGAAAAATCTTCCGAATGGCTTTCTCCAGTACCGTGATCAGATTTCCGATAACACAGACAGGATGGTACAGCCATCTGGGATCCCCGATAAGAAGATCCAGCACAAATCCAAGGATCAGTGCCAAAAGACTATATTTCAGCATCTTTTTTCTGCCTCCGTTCTTTTTTATATTCCAGCGCATTTTTAAGGAAATGTACGGGAACTTTCGGATTTCCATAATAATAAAGATGGGGAAATCCTGCCATCAGCCGTCCCTCATAATGCATACAGTCCCAGCCTCTTGTGGATGCCGGTTTGGATGCATGAAAATCGGTTCCGCAATCTGTGGAATCAAAATAATGGAATTCATGAGCCGGGATCTCACCAAGGCCGGAATCCTTTTTTTCCGTAAGAGTAATATATCCAAATCTGGTCAGTTTCGGTGTACGGAAAGATCTTCCCGGGATCACGCCGCAGACTTGCGGAAATTTCCCTCCATATCTTCCATTTCCTGATGAAGATACATAAAACCGCCGCATTCCGCCAGACAGGGCATTCCACCTTCCACGGCCTTCCGTATCGAGCTGCACATCTCCTGTTTTTCCTCCAGGCTTTTCCATTCAGCTCCGGATAACCGCCACAGAGAAGAAGCCCGTCCAGATCCCCGGGAAGCTCTGTATCATGGATCGGGGAAAAATGTACCAGTTCTGCTCCCATCTGTTCCAGCAGGCTTAAATTATCTGCATAAAAGAAACAAAACGCCTCATCGTCCGCCACACCGATCCGCACCTTTTCTGCCGAGCGATATCCAAACGCACTGTCTTTCCGGATAAGATCCGAAAATTCCGGTATAGATAGTTCTGGTGCTTTTCCTGCCAGTTTCAGGATTCCGTCAATATCCAGTGTTTTTCCAGTTATTTCCGAAAGTTTCCCCAGCCTGTTTTTAAGTTCCGGGATCTCTTCCGGAAGCACAAGACCCAGATGGCGGCTTTCGATCACACAGTCCTCCACTTTCGGGACATATCCCAGCACTTTTACAGAAAGTCTCCTCTTCCAGAAGTTTTTTCATCCGGGGATACAGCATTGGAGACATCTGGTTGAAGATCACGCCCTGGATATGACTGTCGTTTTTTATATTCCAGAAAGCCTTTCACATAGGCAGCCAGAGACACACTCATCCCACGACTGTTTACGATCAGGATCACCGGCGTATCCGTAACAGAAGCCAGATCATAGGCACTGGCTCTGGATGTGGTGCCTCCCACACCGTCATAATATCCCATAACGCCTTCCATTACCGCAATCTCACAATCTCCGGCATTCTTTGCAAGAAGATATCTCGTACGATCTCCATCTGTAAAAAAAGTATCCAGGTTCCTGGATTTTGTTCCGATCACACGGCTGTGGAACATCGGATCAATATAGTCCGGTCCGCATTTAAAAGATGCAGTTTTTAACTTCCGGTTCACCAGTGCCTGAAGAAGTCCGCAGGTGATCAGTGTTTTTCCGCTTCCGCTGGCACCTGCCGCGAGAAGTATCCTTGGAATCTTCACCGAATTTCCTCCCCTCTTCCACTGCAGGAAATGATATAAATAGGATTCTCTCCCATCATCATATGATAGCGCCCTATGGATTTGGATCTTGCCGCCGCAAGCTGCACAATATCCACATCTTCCAGTCCAAAATCACGGATGGCATTCATGGCTTCTGTCACAGTTTCCAGGGTAATACAGTTGATCACGATCCTTACTTTCGGATTTTTTCCAGAAGAAGGTTTATGATATCCTGCATATTTCCGGAAGATCCGCCAATAAACGCATGAGTCGGAGCAGGAAGTTCTGTCATGCTTCCGGCGCCACTCCCGGTATGATCGCAAGATTATCCACCGCGAATTTTCTTTTTATTTTCTTTCAAAAGAGCAAGGGCATCTTTCTTTTTTTTCTCAATGGCATAAACCTGGCCCATCCATGCACGCAGAGCCATCTCTACAGACACGGAACCTGTGCCCGCACCCACATCATAGCACACCGAATCTTCGGACAGGCGAAGCTTGGAGAGAGAGACGGTACGCACTTCCTCCTTGGTCATAGGCGCTTTTCCACGAAGAAATTCTCCATCACTGATCCCATGGACTGCAGACATTGGCGTAACCTTTTCATTGCAGGCAGTCACCACACTCAGAGCATCTCCACGATACTCTGTAAGGTTTGCCGCCTTATCGTGAAAAATCTTCTCGTTTTCGTAGGAAAGATTTCTCCCACATAGAGCGTCACATCTCCCATTCCATAATATACAAGCCTGGATGCCAATACAGCCACTCCGTCTTCTGTTCCGAGAATCGAAAATACTTTTGGATTATGGCGTATCAGGGAGATCAGATTACAGTTCCGTCCATGAGCACTGACGATCTTCGCGTCATCCCAGGAAAGACCGATCTTCGACATAAAATATACCACAGAAGAAATTCCGCAGATCACCTCAACATTGCCATCCAGCTGATCGATCAGCTTCTTCGCACCACTGTAAAATCCCACATCGCCGGAAAGGGCGATCGCCACCGTACGGTACTTCGGATGTTCCCTGATGTACTCCACGATCTTTTCGCTCCGATATTCATGAAGAACCATCTGACCGGGTTTCTGCACTGCTTCGGTCATACGTTTCGCCCCGATAAGAAGTTCAGCCTCATTGAGCGCTTTTTTTCCCTCCAGCGTCAGCGTCTTCTCTGCTCCCATGCCGATTCCCACAAGAGAAATCTTCTGAGACAGCGTAAATCCAAGCATTTTTGAAAGAAATACTCTTGCATCCTGCAGGGAAAGCCCCTCTTCTTTCAGAGGTCTTCCAATGATCACAGGAGTAACCCCGCAACGCTGGCAGGCCTCCATCTTCTCCGGAAATCCTCCCGCAAGACCGGTATCTTTTGTCACCAGATAACTGCACTGAAACTGGCGCAGCATCGCTTCATTGATCTCAGCGGAAAACGGTCCCTGCATTCCTATGAGGTGTTTTCCCTCGATTCCAAGTTCCGCACAGGAGCGGATCACAGAAGGAATGGACAGGACTCTGGCAAATAAACGCTCTTTATAATCCGGAATTCCTGTAAATTTCGCCAGTTCCTTACTTCCTGTTGTAAGAAAAATATTTCCCTCTGTACCGGAAAGAAACGCTGCCGCTTCTTCTGTGCTTTCCACATAGATGGCTTCACTGTTCTTCTCTCCTTCAGGGCGAAGGATCCGCTGATACAAAACACCTGCGCTCTCACAGGCTGTGCGGATATTTTTCGTTACTTCCGCAGCATAAGGATGGGTGGCATCCAGAACGATCTCCGGGTTCTCCTTCCGGAAAAGTTCATCCATATCCTCTGTTTTCAGCCTGCCGGCACTGACATGAAGAAATTCATTTTCCTGTAGAAGAGATCCGCCATATTCCGTAGCTGCACATGCATAAACAGAAACCCTGTTCTCCGCAAGAAACTCACAGAGTGCATAACCTTCTGTCGTGCCTGCAAAAACAATGGCTTTATACATTTTTATATCCTCTTGGTGTTACCATTTTACCATTGATATTTTTTGGTCTTGGGAATTTCCCACAAAAACAGTGGTAAAACATATCTACTTCTGTATCCCGGAGTTCTTTCAGGGTCATTACCTGTGCATGTTCTCCGTCACGGGCGATCTGTGCAACCGTACCGCAGACAGTATCCGGAGATTTGTATTTCATCATCAGATCGCATGCTTTCTGAAGATAATCTTTACGCTTTCTGCTGGAAGGATTATAGAGACACACTACAAAGTCTGCCTGTGCGGCTGCCAGAAGTCTTGCCTCTATCTTTTCCCATGGTGTGAGAAGATCGCTCAGGCTGATCAGGCAGAAATCATGGATCAGCGGTGCTCCCAGGACTGCCGCTCTCCCGTGGCTGCTGTCACACCTGGAATGATCGTCAGCTCCACGTCCGGGTAATTTTCTCCGACTTCATACATCAGTCCTGCCATTCCATATACACCGGCATCCCCACTGCAGATCATGGAAACAGTTTTTCCTTTTTTTGCTTCCTCAAAAGCAAGGACACAGCGGTCTACCTCTTTTTTCATGGGTGTGGTTCATAAATTCTTTTCCTGCAAAATATTCTTTTACAAGATCCACATATACTGTATAACCGATGATCACATCACTTTCATTTAATGCACGGATCGCTCTTCCAGTCATCTGGTCGTATGCGCCCGGTCCAATTCCAACAACATAAATCTTACTCAAAACGTATCCTCCGATTTCCGGCTGCAAGAGCGGTAGTCACACCGTCCCGGCCTGTTTTTTTTCTGATCAGGGTTCCCTGTCCGGATGCAAGCACTGCGCTTCTCTCACAGACATTGTCAACTCCCGTTATTTTTTTCACAAATTTTGACGGAGTAAACTCTCCTTTTACTGTCTTCAGTTCTTCTTCCGTGAACGTCTCAAAAGAAGATGCCAGGATTCTGCCAGGGAAAGCAACCCTGGTTCCTCTTTTTTCAGGTCAATGCTGGCTATGGAATGCAGGGCCTCCTTATAAAGATCTGCTTCCTGCAGGCATTCGATCGCTGCGCTTTGAATTGATGCAGCATCCTTTCCCTTCCGGCACCCCATGCCAAGAACTGCCACCGGGGGAACTACATGCACAGTATTGGAAAATGGCAGACAGCCTCTGTGCAAAGTGACCGCAATGCCGGTTTCGGCACTTCCCCGGCTGATTCATCCATCTGCCCTGTAACTGATGGGATTCCGTCTTTCCCACAGAGCATCAGCCCGTCCGGCAGATCGCCTTCCCATGGAAATTCACTGTAAAAACCGATCTTCTCTCCTGCAAGCAGTGCGGCAGATGCTTCCTTGGCCGCTTTCATATGGAAAATGGCACACCCGTTCTTTTTTTGCAAAACAATCTACTGCAAAACGGCTGTGAAGATCTGTCGCCGTAGTCACCACCGGCGTAGCGTGAAGATATCCGGCGCAGCGGGCCGCCAGTTCATTGGCTCCCCCAAGATGTCCGGAGAGAAGAGAAATCACAAACTGCCCGCACTCATCAATTACCAGAACTGCAGGATCTGTTTTTTCCCGGCAATGTACGGCGCAATGCTGCGAACGGCAATTCCACAGGCCCCGATAAAGATCACGCCATCTTTTCCCGTCCGGAACTGTTCCCCTGCCCACTGGGAAGTGGAGATGGAAACAGAATCCGGAAGATAGCGGCTTTTTTTTGCAGAGTGACCTGCTCCCCTTCTGTTTTCAGTGCTTTCTGAAGTTTTTCCCCGGTCTCCAGCCCTGTCATACTGAAGCAAATGATGGAAATGTTCATATTTTATTTCGTAGCCTCACGGAATTCTGTGGTAAATCCCGGATCATACAGCTTGGATCTGTCATAATGGGCAGCATTTACCGCATCACCTACCAGTATCAGAGCTGTTTTTGTGATATTGTTTTCTTTTGCTGTCTGAGCCAGTGTTCCCACTGTACAGATAAATTTCTTCTCATCCGGCCAGGTTGCCTTGTAAACAATGGCAGCCGGTGTATCTTCCCGGTATCCGCCCTCTACCAGTCTGCGGCTCAGTTCTTCCAGCATACCTGTACTGAGGAAAATTACCATCGTTGCGTTATGGGCCGCAAAAGACTGAATGCTCTCTTTCGCCGGTACCGGTGTTCTTCCTTCCATTCTTGTAATGATCACACTCTGGGAAATATCCGGAAGTGTATATTCCAGGTTCAGTGCGGATGCTGCTCCGCAAAATGCGCTGACACCAGGACAGGAATCATACGGGATCCCTTTTTCATCCAGGATATCCATCTGCTCACGGATCGCACCGTAGATACATGGATCACCGGTATGAAGGCGGACTGTCATTTTTCCCTCTTTCTCCGCTCTCTCCATAACGGAGATTACTTCTTCCAGTGTCATTTTCGCACTGTTGTGGATGGTGCACACATCCTTGGAATATTCCAGAAGCTGAGGATTTACAAGAGATCCTGCATAAATGATCACATCCGCTTCCTCAAGATACTGTTTTCCTCTTACTGTGATAAGATCCGGTGCTCCCGGTCCTGCGCCTACAAAATGTACCATAATCTATTCCTCTCTTCTGTCTTTATTTTCTTTGATAATGATCAGAGAATAATATCCTGCATCCTCCGGGATCTCTTCTGCAGTTCTGTAGATCTTTTCATCCGGCATTCCGCAGTTTTCGATCATCATGGCTTCCGCTCCCTGAGCAAGAAGTTCTGCTTTCACATCTTTCATTTTCTTTCCGGCTTTCATGAGAACCTTGGTTCCCGGAAGTTCAGGGCATCTTCTATCTGATAAGAAGCCGGAATCACATGAAGAGGCTCTGCCTTTTCCACAAGGCCTGTGTTCAGACGTGCGGAAACCGCGCAGAAAGATGTGATACCACAGACAATCTCTGTCTCATATCCCTGTGCCACAAGTCTGTGATGAACATAGAGATATGTGGAATAAACAGTCGGGTCTCCTAAAGTCAGAAACACCACATTTTTTCCCTGGTCAAGAACTTCCTTTACTTTCTGTGCCCCTGCATCATGATAACTTTTCAGAACTTCAGGGTCCTTGGACATTGGAAATGGTACCGCAAGAAGTTCCTTTTTTCCAAGCTCAGGATATGCTCCCTCTACGATCTTAAATGCTACTGTATCCTCCGGAATCTGTCCCGGAAGTGCGATCACCCTCTGCCTCTTTTACAAGTCGGAGTGCTTTTAAAGTGAGAAGTTCCGGATCTCCCGGTCCTACACCTACACCGTATAATTTTCCTGCCATTTTTATTTCCTCCTGTTATATTTTTACGACAGGGATATATTCCTGTCTGTTATTCAGATTGTATCTTATGGATCAGTTTTTCCGCATCCCGAGTCTGTCCCAGAAAGCCATACACATTGGAAAACACCACTGCTCCCAGAAGGATCTGTTCATAAGACCTGTGATCCAGATAAAACTGTATCTTCTCCATAACGATATCCATCGTTTCTCTCAGAATCCCATATCTGTTAAGAACCTCCAGCGCTTCATCTGTAGTACCGGCTTTCAGGATCTCTCTGGCACATTCCAGTGGTCCTCCCGCACGGATAGCACTTGCACAGAGAACCTCCATCCTTCCATCTGCACAGTGAGAATGCGTGTTCATGATCCCGGCTGCAACTTTCACAATTTTACCGATATGCGCTACAAAAAGGATTCCTTTTACTCCCATATCGATGGCCATGTCGATCGTCTCACCTACATAATTGCTGCATTTGATATTGTTTTCAAAAGGGATGGTCATATGCTCCCGCAGATAATCCGCCCCGTAATTTCCAGGTGTTACCAGAATATATTTCTCTCCCTGGCAAAAATGCTGTTTCATCTCCACATGGATGCTTTCGATCAGGGCTTTTTCACTCATGGGCTCTACAATACCACTGGTTCCAAGAATTGAAATTCCTCCGATGATTCCCAGACGGGGATTAAAAGTTTTTCTTTGCGATCTTCTCTCCCTCAGGAACCGATACCGTGAGCTTCAGCCCGCCTTCATAATCGTATTCCTGCGCCGCTTCTTCCGCTTCTTTCAGGATCATTGCCCGCGGGACCGGATTGATCGCCGCCTCACCAATCTTCTGCGACAGACCCGGTTTCGTGACACGGCCTACTCCGATGCCACCATCCAGAATGATCTGAGGACGGCCTGCACCGGTTCCGATATCTTCACAATTATCTGTTTCTGAATCCCGGCAGCAGATTTTTTCTGCTTTTACATACACCAGGATTCCGTTAGTCGTGTCCGGATCATCTCCCGCATCTTTCCGGACAGCACAGGAAACATAATTATCTCCACGAGTAATATCGTGAAGAGCCAGCGTAAGGGTGATACCCTTCGGAGTGGGAAGCGTTACCTCGGAAAGTTCCCTCCCGGATAACAGCATACGGACCGCACCACTGGCAGCCCCAGCCGCACAGGAACCGGTGGTGTAACCGTAGCGGAGGCGTTGTTGTTTTTTATAATGTATTTGTTTTCCAGACCATTCATATGGGGCACCTCCTTTTTTAATGAGTTTTTTGTAGGAAATTTTTTTCGTTTGTTCTAAATCACCTTATGCTCCAACCACTTGCGGCTGTGGAATCTCCATGTAAATATGATTCCGCGTACCGTCCAGTCCGCAAACATTCCGATCCAGACACCCATGGGGCCAAATCCCAGGACACGGATGAGAAATACGCAAAGACAAAATCTGCAGGCCCACATGGTACAGCAGGATGTGATCATGGAAAACTTCACATCTCCGGCCGCCCGGAGTCCATATCCCGGGACAAATCCCATTGTCCACACGAGGGGTTTCACAATGGTAATCCAGTTGATCATGTGGATGCACATGGCTGCACTCGTTTTTTCCATGCCACCCAGGATGGTGACCGGTCTGGCCAGAACGTAAACGATCAGGCAGCTTACGATAATTACGCATTCTGCGATAACGCAGAGTTTTTTTATGTAATAGACCGCTTCGTCTTTCCGTCCTGCACCCAGGCACTGGCCTACGATGGTCATCAGGCCTACTCCCACACCGATAGCCGCAATACCATTCAGATTCTCCAGGATATTGGTCATTGCCTGCGCGGCGATGGCTGTGGTTCCAAGCGTGGATACAGTAGACTGGATTGCCAGTTTTCCCAGCTGAAACATGCTGTTCTCGATCCCCGAAGGGATTCCAAGTCCCAGAATACGGCCGATCATGCTCCAGTCCGGGCGGATCTTGAGGTAATTACGGACAACAATAGGCTGACGGTCTTTTCGCAGCTGGTAGAGAACTACCACTGCACAGAAAATACGGGAAACCAGTGTGGAGACTGCCGCGCCGGCAACACCAAGATGAAATACCCAGATCAAAATGGCATTTCCACCAATATTCATAACATTGGAGATCATGGAAATCATCATAGGCCCCCTGGTGTTCTCCTGGGCGCGGAAAATAGATGCCGCGGAATCATACGCCGCAATAAACGGGAATGACAGTGCCGTAAAAAAGAAATACGTTTCCGAAGCACGCATAACATCCGCTTCTACAGCCCCCAAAAATCAGACGCAGCAACGGTTTCTGAAAGATCAGACAGACCGCCGATACTGCTACAGAAATCACCGTGATGATAAAAAGTACCTGTCTTGCTGACATATTGGCTTTTTCATAATTTTTCTGTCCGATATACTGCGCACAGACAATTGCTCCTCCAGCTGCCAGTGCTGAAAAAGCCTGGATCAGAAGTATGTTGATGGAATCCACCAGAGATACCGCAGAAAAGAGCCGCAGATCCCACATTACTGACCATCATGGTATCTGCGGTTCCCATTATCGAATTCAAAATCTGTTCCAGCACCACCGGCACCAGAAGATTACGGATCATCCGGTTGGTAAACATATGCTGCTGTTCCATTAACTACATCCCCCGCATTTTCATTTATAATCTGATAAAATATTTGTTTATATTTTATCAGGTGTGTCATCTTTGACATTATAACCTTTTCTTGCAGTTTTTCCAATATGTTTTGTGTGTTTTTCTGCATCGGCGGAGTATATAATGCGAAAAGCCACAGAGATTTTTTTCTCTGTGTAAGCGTTTAAATCTTGTCATGATTCCATCTTCCGTCTTTTCACGAATATCCCCACCATAAAATCTCAGCAGATCTGTCGCATTTTTCTTTCTCATAGTTTTCCTCATATTATAGCTACACTCCAGCCACAGAAACCTCAATTTTTAATGCATTCATCACAG